>WLWD01000065.1_pt1 | contig 262409 bp, 190 predicted proteins | sample 6712731 | NCBI WGS metagenome assembly WLWD01 (sample SAMN12718690, study PRJNA576275) | sponge metagenome | isolation source: marine sponge | host: Mycale hentscheli | place: New Zealand: South Island, Marlborough, Capsize Point | collected 2014-11-01 | reverse complement strand
GACTTGCACATTGGATAGGTTTTGGTTAAAAACAAAACAAAAAGAAAGGAAAAGAAAATTGGGGCAGAAGTGCTTGCAAGAATCTGCAATAGAAATATCATCAGTTTTCTAGTGCATCCAATTTAGACTTTTGCTTAATCCTCATGAGTTAATTTGAGTTGATTATGAGATACCTTAATTGCATCCATGAGTGCATTGATCATTTACTGCATTTATGGTCACACCAACTCAACTTCAACAGACTATAGTGTGGATGTGTGGGAGTGAGAGTAATGTATGCGGGTGAAGTGAGAGACAGGTGTGTCGGTAAAGTGTGAGACATGTGTAGGTGGAGTAAGAAACATGTGCGTTGGATTGTGGGGCATGTGTTGGTGGAGTATGAACTGTGTGTGTAAGGTGGAGTGTGAGATACTAGTGTGGGTGGAGTATAAGGAGTGAGGGTGTGGTAGATTGTCAGTGGGTTGAATGTATTCTACCCTGTGGGGCCTTCCCGCCTTTTAAGTATCTCAAGCTTTTATTTATCGCCTGCTTCATAAGTACTAGTAAAGGGTCCTCAAAGGTGTTAGTGCAGCTACATTATGGGTGTACAATTGAACAACCGGTAAGGAGTCATTATAAGATAAAGTGTATTGATTGTGAGATTGTGTATTGCTGATTGGTAAGGCATCATCCACATTGGCAATACTTAAATAGTGCAGCAGTGTATTGATTGTTGATAAGGAGTAAATATTGTGTATTGCTGATTGGTAAGGAGTCATTAACAATGCCAATACTTAATGTGACCAGTTTTGGGAAAATTAGCCTAAACGCGGCAAAATTCACCTTATGGGTCAATTAAATAAATATTTTTTTTTTTAATGATGGAAATGGATAAATAACTGTTAGCTCTAGCTTATGATGCAGCTGTAAGCTCTGGCGAGTTCTAGAACTCCTGCTACGAGGCTAGGAACACTTGCAAATTAAGCCTTGTGTACGGGATGTTACCAAGAAATATTTTGATGGGCTGTTCATTTGCCAGGGAATCATTTGGGAGGAGGATGCTTGTCTCCCGTTGAAGCTATTTTACCCCGCTTGAAATATTCTTAAAATTTCATAAGCAAAAAGCAAAGTTAAAAGGTGAACAATTAAGGTGAAGGCAAAGCTTCAATCATCTCTAATTATTGTCTTGGCAATTGAAGCCCATCTCCTTTCTCATCTTAGTTTTACAGGTATGAACGTTGTGACCCTCTTTGGATAGCACAAACTCAACCTTACCCCCTCTTAAATTGATTCCTAAATTAACCCCCTGTTCACCGCGGGAAAAGTAGCTGTATCTAACTAGTTCACTTATTTGTCTACATAATCCGCGTACTCACGGCATTCTTGCCATACAACTCGAGCATATTTTCTTGAAGGGGCTTAAACGAAGCCCAGTTAACTCCTAGCAAGCCGCCAACAGCTGGATTTGTTTGTAGTGTTGTGTGGAGACACGTGGTAATAGTATACAGAATATAAGACATCCCCCCTAGCCTTAGCAACTCTTTTATGCGGCGCTTTCTCTAAATCAGCAATAATAAATTGAGCAGCAATATTGAATTGTTGAAGTGTGTAGGGCGAAGACGTCTTGTGCTACAACTTCCAGATTTGAAGGATGGCATCCCAAATTCCTGTGCAACCTACTGGTAGGAAGAAATGAAAAACTTTAAATGCCGTGTTTAGGCCGATTTCCCCATAAATAATGCAGCAGTGTAATGCTGATGGGTAAGGAGTCATCAACAATGCCTATACTTAAATAGTGCAGCAGTGTATTGATGATGGGTAAGGAGTCATCAACAAGAAAAATAGTGCAGCAGTGTATTGATGATGGGTAAGGAGTCATCAACAATGTCAATACTTATATGTGACCTTCTACAGGAAAACCGGGCACAACGCGGCGTGCGTAATTATCGAGAAAAGATCGATCGATTTCTTAAAAATGTATTGTTTCAAGCCTACGGAAGGGAACAGTTAGGTCTATTATAGTGGGAACGACTTAAGCTACAACGATAAAACTTGGAAAGCTAAATATCTGGACGCCGACAACTCTGTAAGTGCAAAAAAAATTGTTTTCGAAGGGTGCCGCGTTGTGCCCGGTTTTCCTGTAGACGGTCACATATAGTGCAGCAGTGTGTTGCTGATGGGTAAGGAGTCATCAACTTTGTCAATACTTAGTGCAGCAGTGTATTGCTGATGGGTAAGGAGTCATCAGCCAATACTTAGATTCCTATGGACAGTCACATTTAGTGGCGTTTCAATTGAACACATATTTTACCAGTTATAGCAATACACTGCACTATCTATATACTAGCAGTCATATCCTAACCAATTGTACCACAATATACATCTGAATTATATTGGACGCAATGCAAAGAGAAAAAATTGTTACCTATTTAATGGTAAAATGTTAAGTCCTTTAAAAAAAAAAAAGAATTAAAGCGAAAGAGTACCTGTGAAACTTGTGAAAAAATTGCTCATCCCAAAGCAATGTGTATGATGTATTACTGAAGTATTACAGCAATATACTGCTACACTATATTTAGGCATTTGATTGTAAAGCAATATGCATGCTGTATTACCAATGTATTGGCGTTTTGATGACCTGTTACATTTTATAGGAATGCACTGAATGCATCATCTCCATGTATTTGCACTTTAATACTATTTGTGACTGTCTACGTGAAAACTGGGCATAAAATGAAAAATTTTGATACTTTTTAAGAAACAAAATGGCACATAAGAAAGGGAGAAAAGGGAATACAAGAAATTGAAGCTAAGAAGGAAACCAGGACGAAAATATGATATTTTAGCTGTATAGCTCTCCTATAGAGGTGATATTTTCTGCGAATTCATGTTTTATCTATTGGGGGGGGGAGGTTTGGAGTACGATAAAGCTTATGGGTGAAGTATTAAACTTGTGTTCAATAAAGAGTATGGCAGATGTCTTGTAGTCTTGTGAATATGTACACGATGGTAGGTTGAGGTTCCTTTGTGTTTCATAATGTCGCAGAGGCTTTCATTGGCTGCTAGGCTTGTGATCCACATCAGTTGGTACTTGAACCATGTTCGTTGCTAGACTTGTGATCTGTGCCAATATGGGATAGGGTTTTTAAAGAATATAAGATAGAATTAACCACCTTTATTCCTGACATGTAGTGTGGTACAGTTAAGTAGGTCACTCACCAGTACTATCTCATCCACAAATGGTGAGCTTGAGCATGGGACCATCAAAATCTATGAATATTTAGATATAGTAGCATATGATGTTAAAGTATAATTAGAGTGTGACGTACTTGAGCATGCATCTCATGTAGCACTCAATACAAATGTCTCACAGGACTTGTGGCACATTTTCTACATATATTAATGTCTTTAACTGTTTGATTATCACTTAATGTTCTAGCAATATTTACTTACAGTATATTTTGAAGTATGCAAATTGAATTCAGTAATAATTATTGCCACTTTATCATTATGCTGCAGGGTATGCTTTTGGATGTTTCTAGCAGTAATGGAGGTTGGCTACAATGATCAAGAATGACGATGAGTACAAGACTTTTTGACATTATTTGTTTTGATATCAAACTATCATCCAAATTATTGTGTACCGTTTTTTCCTTTGATGTAATATATTTTTTATTACTAACCAGAATTTGTGTATTGGTGCGCGGCGTTGTCTGGTACAGTATGGTATAGTATGCTGATTGTTACAGTGTAGTAAAACCTAGTAAAACACAAGTACACCAATGCTGCTATGTATGTTTTACTATTGAGTGAGCTAGAGTTTACTAGTGGTGGACAGGTATGGTAAAACATGAGTGACACTTGAAGTGTACTGGATGTTTTACCTCATGGTGTACTGGAATACTTGTAGTTTACCTCATGTTTTACTGGACAGTGTAGAGGTAGTAAAACATGTGTAAAACATTCGTGCACAAGTGTTCCGGTTTTAGAGTTTACTGCATGTTCTACTAGGATTTACTGTCCAGTACAACACAGGTAAAACTGAAGTGAATCATTAGTTTACAATTGTTTTACTGATGAGTAAAACGTGGTTGGCAAAGCAGTGGATAGTATCCACGATACTGATCTCCTAAGTCCACTCCTCCACTATATTTGTTGTAGTCAACACAGGACATTGGACAGGGATAAGACATTTGTGAGCCATCTTTTTGTCTGCGAATTACAGTTCCTGTTTCAGTAGGATCATACCCTGTAGCCATAACCATAACTATTTTTCTGTCCAACCATGCTGAAGCACAAATATTATCAGCTTGTACAGTCTTATAATCTCCCCTACAATAATGAATAATGAAATTATTGTAAATTGCCATACCAAAATTGATAATTTACTCTGAAATTAATAGGTATTAGTAGACCATTGATAAAAAAAATACTTACCTTTCTTTTATTTTTATTTTTTTTAGTTCATCAGGAAATCCCCTACGATCTTACGAGCAGTTCCACAACCATATATTTGCTTAGCTTCAAGATTACACAGCAAGTTTCTGGTGGTAAAAAAATTATCAAAGAAAACATAATGCCAGCATCCAGTAAAACTCTCTGTGAGGTCCATTACCACTCGCTCTCCAAGAGAATGTTCAACACTATCTTTTTTTCCAGTTATACTTGCAACTCGGAAAAGTATCCATTCTTATCCGCAATCACCCAAACCTTTATCCCTCTCTTTGTGGGTTTCATTGGCATGTATTGTTTTAAGGTTGACCTTCCCTGAAACTTTATCATGGCTTCATCAACTGATAAGTGCTTACCAGGATTATAAAGGGAGCGAAACTTTAAGGAAAGGTGCTCTAGTAAAGGTCGAACTTTGCCTAGTCTGTCATACTGAAGTGAACCAGGTGGAAAAAGTGTTGTATTGTCAGCAACGTGCAAATAACGACTGATCTCTTCAAAGCGATCTCTACTGATTCTCTCTGCAATCAAACAGTGATGCCAGCTATTTCTTTCCCAATACATGTGTATTGAAGGTAGGGGGTTAATTCCCATGAGAATGGAGAATCCAAAGAAAGCTTCCAAATCAGTTTTTGTGATGGGCTCAAACTTAAAAAAATGTTCAGGTGACATTTGTTGCTTTGCATATGTCATGGTTTCTTGTGCGATTTTATCAGAAGAATAGAAAAGATGAAAAATTTCCATAGGACTGTCAGGTATGGAAATAGTAGGACCAGGCTGTACCTTAGGTGAAAATTCATGAATTTTTTTCTTCTCCAGTTTGGTAGACCAGGCAGTAGAAGGACAACTAGGTTTATTGAATAGGTGGTGGTTTGAAGGAAGGGTTATAGATACCATTAATGATTTAGAGGTACTATCTGAAGCTGAAGTGATTTGATAGGCAGGGGGAATAGCAATTGCTGTGGTTTCTATGCCTATATACATTTTAAAGAACAATAAATGTCACGTATAACTGCATGCTGTGTTTACCCTCATCAAGACCAATTGTAGCAGCTTCAATACCTGTGAATGACAAAATATTTCTCAGATACCATAAATATTATTTTTTATTATATTTACCATCAAGAGCAATGCTAGTAGTTTCTACACCTGTGCATATATAAAATACAAATAAATCTAAATAAAATGAAGATATTGTGTTTACCATCATCAAGAACATTTTCGTTATGCAGGTTTTCAAGTTCTTCAAACTGGAAAAACTCTTCATCACTACCTTCTGCCATAACCTCATCAGAAACATCACACTCCTCATCACTGTCAAGGAGAGTCAATACTTCAGCAGCATTTAGTCTTTTTTTAGCCATTTCTGTTTTGATTTAATTATTATGAGGTATCAATCTATTTCATATAGTCATTACTGGGTATTATTTTAAGGGTGCTCGCACATAGCAACGCGCGTGCACTTTTTTCCGTGAATTTAACCACAGAAATGTGGCATCCTGTTTCGTGGAATAGTACCTCGCGAATTGATAACGCGTTGTGGGGAGAGTTCCCGCGATCAGGATATTCTCTAACTATTCCCGCGGCTTGGAAACCACGCCTGTAATAATTCTGCTGGTTTACTGTTACTCACTGTGTGGTTGCTGTCTCTGGAGACTGTGTGTGGTTGCTGTTGCTCAACCATGCCCAAGAGAATATCTGCCAAAAAGAAGCTGCAACTGGCTGAAGCCACCAAAAGGAGGAAACTGCTTTATACTTCAAGCACACAACTGTTGTTACGTTTTATCTCAACAAAACATATAACAAAAATATAGGGAAAAAATTATTTTATGCTTGCACAACAAAATATACTTTGTTATAATACACCAAATAATAAAATTGCAGTAGTGGAGTTTCCTGAGCTTGATCTTGTAGCACCAAGGGCGAACGCTGAAGATGATGCTATGAACACCACCATGTCAGTGAGCACACTCACAGCTACAGAGTTACCCCAGCTTGCTGGAAGTGATGGTGGAAGTGTTACCTCTGTAGTTGAGGAGTCCAGCTTGGTGTCAACTTCAGCAATCCCTGCGATTGAGGACCTGAGCAGTTCAATATGTAAATCATATGATTAAATGATAAAAAGGTGTAATGCTATTCTAGCCATAACTACCAATTAAAAAAATAATTTATTGACACACAAAATAAGCAAATAAATAAATAACTATTTGATATAACACCATTGTGAAATGACAGGGAAAGTACGTGGGAGAATGCATCGGAGAGGGCAGGGGTGATATCAAGGAAAATGACAAGGACATATATGCTGACCTAGAAGATGAGCATCAGCAGAATTTAGGAGGGGGCAGTGGTGAAGCTGGTGATTCACCTGTAAATTGGTGATTCTCGTCCCCCCCTGGTTCTGTTTGATTGCGAGACAACTGGGTTGTGCATCTATGTTGGTCACATCACGGATATCGCTGCCAAAGTGATGAATCCTCCTATCACCCTCAATGATCCTACGTTCTAAGCCTTGTGAGAACTGGTCGAAACATTTCATCTGCTGGTAATAATGTACAGATATTTAACTAGTAAATTACAACTACATTTACAATGATAATTTGAAATCAATTCTATAATTATTAATTAAGATAGTACTATCGATAAATTTATAATTAATATAGTTATCAAGGTTACTGGCATAACAAATAACATGCCAAGGCGTGAGAATCCTCTCTCAGTGGTGCTACCGCTATTCTTAGAGACCTCATCATCCTGGTAAAAATAATTGTATAAATTTTTTTTTAATGGAAAAAAATATTTCTGTCTCTGTCTATTAGTGCTAGTAGCTCACAATGGGTTTGCATTTGACTTCCCTATCTTTCTGGAACAGAAAGCAGAACTGCAGCTGACCCTCTTTCAATCAGCCAATATGCATTTCAGTGATACCCTTCCTTTGCTTAGGAAGTTACTTTACTACTACTGTAGCTAAAATTAGATAGTTCCGTATATGCACTTATATATTAATTTGCTTTATATCAGGATGGGGAAGTCATTTTACAAGGCTCACCTTTAGGTTTGGAGAAACTCCACAAAAAAGTCACAGGAGATGAAGTTGCAGGCAAGGCACCTCTAAAATTAAATATAAAGCCTAATAATTATAGTTATTTGTATAAATTGTAGGAGCACACAGGGTCCTACCTGATGTATTGGCTATAGAGAGAGTCTTCAAGCACCAAGACATCAGACCACATTTGGCAGCTCTCTCCATTAGGTTCCATGAGCAGACTACGCTGTGGATACAGCAGAAGAGGATTTTCATGAGAGCAGCATCTCTGATCAAAGCCATTGGAAAGCCTACACTTACCTCTACACAGGCTAAGAAGCTAGACTCTCTGGGCTTCACATTCGACTCTCTGTCATTCCTTCGCCAGGAGTGAGGAGCAAGCCGCTTAGAGAGAAGCTGACAAAGGCCATTCCCAAGTCCCGCTAAAGTAGCCTCCCCTGCTGCTCCGCTTAGTCCCGGCTGGCTCCAGCAGTGCCGATTATCTGCTTCAGCTATTTTTTTTCACGCCCGGCTCTTCTCAGAGGAGAATAAACAAAAGATTTCACCTCCTCCGTATACTAGGGCGGGGCTAAAATTGGGGCGGGGTGCATGGAATTAATGTTAGTGTAGTTATAATTTCTGTTCTGTAAACTACTTTGGACTTTATCTCAGGAATGGGGAATGGAAATGACTTCAAATTTGGAACAGAGCTCAACCAGAGTCTAGTCAGCAAAATGTTCGATACAGTTTCCAAAAAAAAAAATTTTTTTCACAAAAAAAAAAAGATCTAATAGAGCGTGCAAAAGTCAATAAGTTAAAAGCAATATTGAATAAAGAAAAAATGGATCGAAGCTATTGTAGGCATCGGGTCGGAGAAGTAGTAGGCGAAGTATGGCCGCTCTAGGTGCAGTACTGGTGAAGGAGTTATAGCTTTTGTATGAGAAGGTAGAATGGTCATATCTCTTGAAGCGGCCACTTGTTACTTCTGAATTCAGGTATGTAGACTTCTACGGTAGTAGTAAATAAGGTCCACCTGCAGAAAACGGTCTAAACACAACAGAAAAATAAAAATTCTTCCCTAGCAACCAGACTCAATTAACCGCGTGGGAAGTGAGCGAGCACCCTTAATGTCTATATATGTTTTCTAACTATCACAGCATATTTCTCAATTTTTTCTTACGGCAGCTATTACAAATTATTATCTATTATCAATCTTACTTGGTTGTAGTTTAACCACAAAGATTCCAGGCGAGGCTACCTCAGTCCAAACAGTTGTAATTGGCGAGCGAGCGAAGCGAGCGAGCAACTCTAAGATGTAGTCTATGGAAATCCTGAATACGTCGTCGTTTAAACGCTCGCGCACATATACGTCGTCGTTTAAACGCTCGCGCACATATACGTCGTCGTTTAAACGCTCGCGCACATACGTGGTCGTTTAAACGCGCGCGCATATACGTGGTCGCATATTATGCTTTTTTCTAATTTTCTCTCGTTACTCTAGCTAATGGTAGTGTAGCTAATCATATACCATTCAACTATCATTGGTAGAGCTACTCATTCAAGCGTTTCATAGTCATGAATATCACTAGATAATGAAGCAGTCCACAGTGTGGGGTACTGATGTGGAGATCTTCACATTTGCCCACTTGCTGCAGATTGACATTCAGTCATATTCACAACTCAACACTACCTGGCAGAGGTACTCTCCCACTCTCAGGATTGAAGACACCATAAATATGATGCCAGGAGAAGACAGCAACACGGCTTTATACATCAAGCACATCCCATCTCATTTTCAGGTCGTGCAATCTGTCCTCTAATTTTAGGGTACTATCTCTATGCCAATTAGCTATGGCCAGCTTCCAGTATTATGCGTCTGTAAAACTGAGACTTGAATTACTGTCATGCTTAGCATGTGGACACTTCAGAGTATCCCCCATCCCCATTTCCCCCTTTACACGTTTCCCCCCTTTACATGTTTCCCCTTTACACGGTTCCCCCTTTACATGTTTCCCCTTTACACGTTTCCCCCCTTTTCCCCTTTTCTGTACTTTACACATTATTTTGTTATCATTGTTACTTTATCATGAGGAGTACCATTCTTTACCCTTTACCAATCATGATTTCCCCCTTTACATGTCATTACATATTCTACTACTAATAATGAGATGTGAATTCAGATTTGGCAACCTGCAGGAAGAAAACCAATGCAAATTCAAATCAAACGACCCCAATGCAATTGAAAGTGTCAACATTTCCCCAGAACTTCGCTCGCTCGCCCAACCAATGCTACACGAGCATTTTCTAGTAATACTAAACAGAAGCTGCTTTTCTCTGGCCGCGTTTATGCGCCTATCGGAACTACCGGTTTTTAGTCCGCGGTCGCGTATACGCGCCTATCGGAACTAATCGGTTAAGCTGTCGGATGACTTTCTTTTAATCATCCTCCTCGACATCATTTATTGAGGAACTTGCCTCAATGTTCATAACTCTGTACACACAAATAACAATCACAAATTAAATACACTAATTAATAGTGGCAAACAAACATTTAAATCTGAATGTTCAGATTAAATTATTAGCATGCCAATAAACATATATGAAGTAAAATACATAATACTATGTATAAACAAATTAAAAGCCCATACATACTTGATACATACATACACATTATAAGGACATCTAAAACACACACTTGAACACACAATACATGTGTATAAACCAGAAACACCTACATAATGTACATTAATTAAAAGTGAACACACAAATATATTTAAAGTGAACACAACTATATATGATGCGTATAAATGAACACATTCACAGGATGTGTATCAATCTAAGAGCGATCACACAATTGATGTGTATCAATTAAAAGCGAGCACACATGTGTACATACATCTAAAAATGAACACACACACACACATGGCGTGCATAAATCTAAAAGCGAACACACACACATGGCGTGCATAATTTAAAAGCGAACACACACACATGACGTGCATAAATTTAAAAGCGAACACACGCACATGACGTGCATAAATGTAAAAGCGAACACACACACATGATGTGCATCAATTAAAAGCAAATACCCACGATATGTATACATTTAAAAGCAAACACACACACATGTGTATAAATCTGAAAGCGAACATACGGAGTGTTGTGGAAGTGCTGTGGAGTGTTGTAGTGTTGTGGAAGTTTGGTGGAAACCACTAGTTAAGTCGACAGTTGACAATACACCAGACCTAGTCCAGTGCCTAAGTCATTTTTTTGTTACAGGGTGGTTAAAAGCACAATACTTTGTAGACACAATCTACAGCAACAAATTAATGAGTTCAGGGTGGTAGCCACAGAAATATAGCTCCCTGGGCTGAGATCTACACTCATGAAGTGTTGGGAAATAGTTTTAGAAAATTAACGTTATGCGCGAACATTTTAATATTCGCGATCAATACAAGTTTATACGCGAAAATTAAAAACGCGAATTTTTTTATTTAAGTTAATAGATTATGTCTTCATACAAGCTCATTTAACACAACAGAAATAAAATATAAGGGAGTATCTTGCATCAAAAGGAAAAATAAAGAAAAGAAATAAAAACTAGCAATTTCCAGCACAATGACCTAGTCCAGTGAATGGCGAACCAGCAGCTTCACAGCGACACTTTCTTAAACACAAGGGTTCTGTTTTACAGCCACACTTCAGCAATTCCCTGCTTGTTTTTTCTGCTTCAGGTAAATGTGTCCTTATTGGCCACCATAAGCTTTGCTCATTCTTCCAGCCAAAACCATCGGATGAAGGTACTTGTTGCTGGCACTGTAAACTTCGACTCCAAATTCCACATTGATAAAGTGCTCGCTTACAATGCTGAAGTAATGCTGCCTATAAAATATATTGAGATATTAACCCTTTCGTTCCGGATCCCGCTTTAAAGCGGGGTGAGACCGGTTGGCTTCTCCGAATTTTAAAAAATTATTACTTTATAGCTAGAACCTTCAGATTACATACACAGGTGCCCAATGCATTGGAGAAGCATCTAAAATAGCTTTCAGCCAGAACTGCTTTGACAGTACCTCACAGCAGTTCCGTTTATTTCTTCCTCGGTAAAAAACAACAACATCGGTTCTCCGTCGAATTTAAAAAAAAGTTACCTTCTTCACAGCAGCTTCATTTATGGATCCAGTTATCTCCAGAGCTTTGTAGAAGCAGCGAAAAATTGCTTGAGCTCAGTAGCCTTCCATAACACATTGAAACAACCGCTTCTTTGCCGACCAAGACTTTGCGGTTTGACTTACTGTCTTCTCCATTTTTTATAAAATCGCCAGTTCAACTGGGGACCTCCCTATTACGTACAGTCTTAGGTAATGCTCATTACATCATAGGAAAAAAGTGAGCGTGTCGTGTGACCCCGGTAACTATGCAAAAAAAAATTTTTTTCAAAGTAATTTTTTGGAAGATGGCGTCTAGAAATTACAATGCGGTGCAAGTTTTATACTTGCTTGATGCTGACTCTAGCGACTCAGGATCAAGGGAGAGAAGGGAGACGACATCTAGGGCTATAGGAGGCCCTGTATCAGGGTTGGTGGACCAGACCCCGTCAACTCTGATACTGAAAATGGGAGTCAAGAAGATGATCGAGGTAAGCTTGTCTTTCTCTTGTCTTTCTCTTGAAAAATAGCAAGCTTCTGTTTTGGAAAGGACTTATTTATAGCTATATTGAGATAGAGTAAGCTGTTTAGCTATAATATATATATATTTCATTGAGTTTTGAGATTTGAAAGTGGCTTGTGGTTTTTTGAACAAATTCAAATTTTCAAAAAAATTTAAATTTTTTTTTTACCACATATACTACTAGGACCAGATGTGAATGCAGTCACCGACCCCGATTACGCAGATGAGGCGACAGGAGCAGAGTCTTCCAGTCATGAAGGAGAGGATACCGGACCTGAGTCTTCCAATGATGAAACACGAATAGGCAGCAGGTTCCAGTGATGAAGAAGAGGAAGTGGCTCCTCCTGCTCCGAGTTCTGGACGTCCTCGCGGTCGGAGAAGGCGGGAACCGAAGAAGAAGAGTCGGGTGGATGAGGTAGGGGGAGAGTGGAAGAAAGAGGACAACACACCCATTGATATTCCATAATCTTTTGTGTGAAGGACCACAGACTTTGATATTTGTGGCTGCTCCCCCCCCCCCCCTGAACATCCCAAAAGTTGTAATATGTATTGTTATTGTCGTTGTCGTTGTCTGTGTTGTTGTGGTGTAGTAGTGGAGCTTCACACTCGATGTATATGTGTGTGCGTGGAGTTGAAATGTTATTCTGGCGCTTCCAGATCTAACCGGGGAGGGAATGAACTCGTGGGGGGGGGGGGTCTTTTCCAATCGGTGCTACTATGCCCATGTAAGTTGAATTTCATGTATGTGTGTGTGTGTGTACACCAGTCAATTTATATTGTACATTTATTTTTATGATCTGTATTCACCTGTATCTTCTTTTTTCTAGTGTGTGTGTGTGTGTATGTGTGTGCGTGCATTTGTGGAATGAGAGAGAGCAACCGTGGACAAACAGTATATGGCGCTTCCGTATACCACCTGGGAGGGAACTCTGGATCTTTTTGGATCGTGACTACTATGCCCATGTAAGTTGAATTTCATGTGTGTGTGTGTGTACACCAGTCAATTTATGTATAATATATTATACATTTATTTTTATGATCTGTATTCACCTGTAACTTCTTTTTTTCTTGTGAGTGTGTGTATGTGTGTGCGTGCATTTGTGGAAAGAGAGAGAGCAACCATGGACAAACAGTATGTGGCACTTCCAGATCCAACCTGGGAGAGAACGAACTCTGGGGTCTTTTTCGGTCTGTGACATCATCCATGCCGGGTAAGTTGAATTTCATTTCAACTTACTGATATTTGGGTGTCCAGCTGGGGCGGAGGGGGGAGAGGGGGGGTTATGGTACAAGAATCTCAGTGAATTGTAATTACGGGGGAGGGGGGCAAATCAGCGAGGCCAGCTGTTATGTTACAAATATCATTGTTGTCTGTGTTTTTTTGGTATTGTATGGAGGTTCCGGATACTAACCTGGGAGGGATCGTTCAGTCTGTGACACCATCCATGCCGGGTAAGTTGAATTCCACGTGTGTGCTTCGTACTGCTTTTCATTTTCAAATTACACTTTCTCAATACAACGATTGTTTCTGTCATGTACAGTGTGGAGTATACATACCAGGGGTTCATACAGTGGGAGGCTAGCCCTGGGTTCCCCCCTAGAATTTTGGGAGTTGAATAGAAATGAACATTTTGGAAGCATTTATTTTTAGTCTGATATTGTATCCCATTATGTTTCTATCATAACTGAGTCATTTAGTGCATAGGACCGAACACTGATCATCAGTGTGAAGTATAGACTCTTATGCAAAGATGTGCATCAAAGTAGTGTAGGTTCCAAAAAATGGGTGTGGCGAAGTACACTCGGAGCCCCACCCCCACCCCCTCCAAACAAAAATCCTGTATGAAACCGCATACAATACATCATAAAGTTGCAATTATATAGAATCATGAATAATTTGTTGTTTGTATTACAAATATCTTTGTTGTTTGTGTTTTTGTGTATATGAAATTGTTTTGTAGTGGAGCTCGACGTCCGATGGCATACGTTCCTTGTGGACACTCATAGATGTCTCCTACATGATCACAATCAGCACCACACACAACAAACAACATATTTTATTGTTGAACTAATATAATATTGGTATATAATGCATCAAACAATATTATTTCTATTTTATTTTATTTTTTTATTGATGGGAAAAGTGGATTTTTTGGGGGAAAAAAATTTTTTTTTTGAAGTATTAGTAGATGGCCTAAATATTATTCAATTTTCTCAATCAAAAAATGAGGGGAATCCCAAACTCTTGGTCTGTTTAGTGATATATGGTTGCTATGGGGTTTTCCCAACCAGCATTGAGTTAAAAAATAAAACGGTAATACTCTATTCCGCGGTCGACGATTAGATTTTTCCGCGCGCGTCCAAACAATTCAGGAACGATAGGGTTAAGTAACACAAGAATATTATAGCGATAATTTTTTAACCTGAGTAGGAGGAATGTTTTCTATTAATTTGGAATGTCTTGAAAACAATTCCTGTCGCAAGCTATTGAGACTGCTATGTTCTGTAGTTTTGTCATAAATGATGCAGGAATATATTTCTAAGGCTTTAAATACTTCAGACTGGGCAGTTATAAGTTTAAAAGGGTTGCTGAAAATCTGTGCAAAAGAAGCTGTTATACAGGGATAAGACTTCCATGCATCCCATGATACTGATTTTTTCCCCTTTCCATGGAATTGTGATTAGGCCCTGCCAGATTATGCTAGCATTTTTTCTGGAATAATAGACATGTAATAGCATAGTGTAATAATTATAGAATAATAAGGTATTTAGGAGAATAATAAAGGGAAAATGAGAATAATCAGTCCATGTAATCCTTAATTATAAAAGAAAATCAATGGTGCTTTTTTCCCCTCTCGTTCTTTTACAACAAAGGACATAAACATGTGTAGAAATGTGATTATAAGGTAGGTCTTCTTCATTGCTTGATTAAAGAAGCTGGGTTAGTGTTGGCCACTATGTTATTGTATTTCCAAAATGTAAAAAAGAAAGTTGAAAATACTGGGAGAGCTGTCAGTCAGGCTCAAGAGTCAGCAAGTCATGTCGAGAATTATGCTCATTAGATGTATTCTCTCTCTTTCACAGCACGGGGGAGCACCATTCACTTTCACTCTCACATATCACCCTCATTCTCAATCATTCTCGTAACCTCCAATTTCACTTTATCAACTAAACTCCTCGGAATCTGGTAAGGTGGAAGCAATACAGTCTCGCTACCAGGTTTCAATTCAATCTTGCATTCACCTTCCAAGGCTGTTCACTAAACACATCATCACACACTTTCAACAACTCATCCAATTCACACTGACTAAATCCTACACAACTCTTCACCAAGAACATTCTCTTTATGTAATGCGGCCTCCATCGCGCCAGTATCCTCAGCTACTACACACACCGAGGCGACTGAAGCGGGCCTTGGTCGGTACACCTTGAGATTATTGATGTGCACCAACCTCTCGTGACCTCCTCCATCCCTCTTAACGAAGTAAGTCACCCTACTCACAACTCTCACAACCCTATAAGTGCCTTCCCAGCTGGACTCTAGGGCGCCATGCAAGCCCGGAACCCTCATCAGAACAAGTTCTCCCACACACAGTTTCCTATCACATTTTCCATGATCGAATGTCTGTTTCCTATCCTTACTAGCCAAGATGTTTTTCGCCACTGCTGTTTCTGACAAGGTTTTTAATCTTTCAGCCAACGAATTCACCCATGAACTAATGTCAGTGGTGGCATAACACTCCTCAATCCACCCTGCATAAAGCACATCTAATGGTCCATGGTATTTTCTGCCGTACACCATCTCATATGGCGATATCCCAGTTTCTCGATTCGGGACCATTCTTATGGCGCTCAAGGCCATAGGCAGGTATTGGACCCAGCCCATGCCTCCCTCAACAGCTTTGGCTAACATGGGCTTTAACGTCCCATGGAATCTTTCGACGACGCCATTTGATTGTGGTCGGTATGGCGACGTCGAGACGCTGTCAATCCCAAACTTTTCATAAACTGTCGCACCGTCTTGGACAAGAAAACTTTCCCTCTATCTGATAACACACGCATTGGGAATCCCACCTCTTAAGGAAAATCTCAGTCAAGGCTTCTACTACTTCCACTGCTGACCCGGATCTAAGGAGCATCGCTTCAGGCCATTTGGTGGCCAAACAAATGTAAGATAGAATGAAGCGACAGCCCCGCTTGCCTTTCGGCAAGGGGATGACCAAATCAATGGCCACACTCTCGAATGGCTCCGAGATAACTGGCCTCTCAACCATCTTTGCACCAGGACTACCACACTTGTTGAACCTGAGGCAAAGATCGCATGATTGCGTATACAGCTGAACATTTCTCCCCAAACCCGGCCATGTAAATCGGCTGTTAAGGAGTTCTCGGGTTTTCTTACTACCCACATGCCCCGCTCTATCATGGGAAAACTAATTATGTTCTCCTGCTCTTGGGTACAACTAACTTTTTCTTAGGGCCATCCACAGCATCCGCGCTCAAGTGAAAAATAAGGCCATTCTCCCACTGATAACCCATCTTACAAGTATCAGCCAAGACTCTCACTATTTAACGTCTGATCACTCTTCAATTCACTCACAAATTCCTCCCTCCTGTTACCATTCACCACAGCCGGAGCTCCCAAGTTACCATCCCATTCCTCATCTGATACCGAAGAACCAACAGCGCTACCTTCCAACACTTGCTGATTCCTCGTCCTCACCTCTGATACTGTCACCAATGCCGAAGCATCCTTCATCTCTACCTTCTCCACACTATAATTTTCAACTGCTGCCTTGTTACTTTTGGTTGTGGCCATGCGTGGTATTAGATATATATATAAGTATATATATATATATGTGTGGAGTATATATAACATATACTCCCCAACATTGCATCCTGCTCCACGTAGCCTCTCCACAAACGTTTTCTCGAGCTCAAACCAAGCTTTCTTTGCCTTTTTCTGTAAGTTTCTGTTATTATGCCAATATTATTTTACAAAAGATAGTTTTTCATGCACAGCTGGGAACTAGCCACTAGTAAATCATAATATGCTCACCGTTTGTGGAGGTATTCTTTGCTAGACCTTTTGGAGCACTTCTTGACCCACTCTTGTTGTTCCTTTAATATGGAAGAGACTCCATTTTCAGGCATGTCCACTCCCATTTTTAAAAAGCAGAGAGCCTTCCAAATTGGTCCAAGATTCTATTTCAATATTAGTATAAATTAATGTTGCGGCTGTTTTCATTTTCATTGTTTATGTATGTATTATACAAATATATATGATTTATATTATATATTATACAGTGCTTCCAACTTAAAGAGTGGATTTTTTTAAACTACTGTATAGACCCTCACTACAGTCATTTAACATACACATACCTTTTCTTCGTCATCCTAATACTGTTTACAATAGTAAAACTGCCTGTTTAGAGAATGGAAAACGGAGAACAGAACTTTTCTCATTCACTCTAATACATTTTACGCCATTTTTTTTGACGTCAAGATTTTGCGGTAGTTCGTCATTAAACGTAACTAGTTAACGAGCTAAGGTCGAACGGTTATTTCCCTGAGCGGTAAGACGGGACTTTCCCTAACTGCAATCGGCTGTATGGATTCTCATCGTTCAGTAAACGAAGTCGAAATCAGTTACAGAATTGTTGGCTGGTATATTACTAACTTGGAGCCAAGCCTATCCAAGAGGTCATCTTTTTCAAGAGCTGAAGAAAAGCTGAAGGAGTTTAATACTCCCAAGGCTCCCAGCATTCGGTATTCTGACAACATCAGGGCGATGCAGTTGGAGTCCTACGGGTTGTGCAGCTCCAGACGGAAGCTAAAACGCAGGCAGTAACGCCGTAAAACTTGATACCTGCTAGGGCCCGAGATACAACCGTAGCTAAATCAGCCATACCCGTGCAACAATTAGCGGTAAACTGGCGCCCTTGCACAAATACGCATGCGCTGTTTTGTGACGTCGCGTTTACGTGTACTATAGGCCCACAATCCGCTGTAAACGTCATCATTTGATGACCCTTACCGTGCATAATTTTTTTTGGTGAAAAACAGCCACAACTCACTTAATTTTCAAGGTATAGCTACCAAAGTTATACATAATAATTTTAAGGCAATTTTACATCATGTGTCAAATTTTTAGAGATATAACTCAATAAATTCAAAAATCCTGGCTTAAACACTTTTTTTCTTAAAATTTTAAATATTTCGAGATTCAAATTTCGTGTGCCCACAAAATTAGGCTCATATGAAACTTCAGGTATTAAAGTATCAGTATACCAAGTTATAGAGATAAGGACAAATAATTTCTCTTTTTTCAGCTTAAACACTTCCAAATTCACTGTCTTGAAGCTCCCAGTTCCATCACCTATAACCACAAAAATAACCACAAACCCACAAAATTGTTTTGTCTGTATGTTAATATGACATTAATGTATAATAATACAAATTTTTAGCTTTCTATTACACATACTTGAGAAATTATAGCAGAATTAGCAACCTCAACCAAAAAGCTAAAAAATCCACTCTTTAAGCTGGAAGCACTGTATATATATATATATATATATATATATTATTTTTTTCTAGCTAACCTTGTGGCATACTGCCATGCTTGTCTTACACACGTAATGGGTGTGCGACAGGTCGGTCCGTTTGTCACAGTAGATGAGCGCCAATCCATGAAACCCTTCGACAGTATTTGTGGTCAGTCTGCCATGGTCAGACACATAGTACACAGTTTCTTCTTTTTTTTGCACGGTGATTTTGAGTCGGCCTTGAACCGAGGAGCTTACAACAGTGCTGAGGGAAGAGACGACATAGTTACTATCATAGTATTATTGAACTGTTACTATTATCATCATTATCATTACTATCATTATTATCATTATCATCATCATCATTATTATTATTCATCATTATTACTGTAAAAACGAAAGTGTGCAACACACACCAAATAAGGTGTGCAAAACTTGTCCAGCCTTGAACACTATTAGGTGTTCAAAGCATACCATGTATTGGTGTGCCTTGCACACCATATCCAGTGTGCCTTACACACCTTATTCAGTGTTTTTTGCACACCATATCCAGTGTGCCTTGCCCACCATATCCAGTGTGCCTTGCACACCATCCAGTGTGCCTTACACACCATCTTAAGTGTGTCATTCCCACTACTTTAAGTGTGCCACACCCACCCCAATCGGTGTTCCATACCCACCATATTTGGTATGCTGTATCCACCATTTTTATCGTTCAGTACCCACCACTTCAAGTGTTCCATAGCTACCCATTGGTGTACGTATAGCACAAACATGTAAACTCATACTTCTGTAAATAAATTCCAAACGCACAATAATATTACATTACATATCAAATATATTTCAAGCAGAATGGAAGTTGGAAACAGTTGGTGGAATTTTGGGGGATAAGTTTAAAAGAATTTCTAAAAATGTGAAGACATAAACCAAGCTTTTGATGTAGCATATATTGAATACAAAGAAGGCTGAAATAATAGCCAGAGTTGCACTCTTAATTTCCACTTCACACAATACTTCCTGGTCGATGATGACAAATACTTCAACGGGGGTTGACCATGTCCCAAGCACAAGAAGATATGGTTCACTCTGGTTCTTCTCTTCAATGACATTGGTCACATTGCAAGTCTCCTAAAATGAATAACGTTTGTCCTTGTAAACTTCACCCATGGGGGTCGTCGTCAAGGTCTTACACCATTGTCGATCCTCGCACAGGTAAGAGCCCAGGCCGTTATTACTCAGGGTCCTACAGGAATAGATTAATAAGGTATGCTGCCACCAGAGTAAGTGTGGCGAGTGCCGCGCGTAGGTAACTAGTTATGTTTTAATAAAATTAGTTACAATACACGACAACACAAGAAGACAGAAAATGATGGTTGCGTCAAGTCTGACTTACACACGAACTGACAATGACCTGCACGCACATGCTTAAGTACGCACACACACAGCCAACCAATCAGATCTTGTGCACGTGGCTAGTCCACGTGCACAAGTGTACACCCCAAATACTTATAACTCAAAATCATGCACAACATTACAAATCAAATCCAATAAACGCACAACACGGAAATATATGAATACATACAAAAAATGTTCTCTTCTTTCACTTCTCTCTTCTTTCTTCTCCTCTAGTCTGTTCTCTTCGCTGCTCTCTCGGCTGCCCTTTCCCCACATCACCCCTCCAGAGGCTCGTTCTTCAGAGACAGCCTCGACAACTAGGGGAAATGGCGGGTCAGTCAGTTCCCAAGTTCTCCTAGACATTGCATCTACATTCAGATGTTGACCACCAGCTCGATACACAATGTTCATGTCACGCTCCTGTAGATTCAAGGCAAAACGTCGGAGCCTCTTATTCAAATGGGAGTTACCCAAAAGAGCTGTACATGGCTTATGGTCCGTGATGACCACGAAGTGTTGGCCATATAGAAATCGGTCATAGTGGTTGATCCCTGCCACAATGGCGAGTGTCCCTAACTCAGTGACTGAGTATGCCTGTCATATCTTGCGGCCACAGAGCAGTTTGCAATACGGGCTACTCATATCCCAGGGGTGAATAATGAGGCTGCAGATGCACTCTCCTGAAATAATCTGCCATTTTTTCGATTGTGTTGTCCACAGGCACAGCAGCAAGGGTCCAAAGTACCACCCACGATCATGGACACGCTTCTGCTCAAGGACCCCGACTGGACGGCAAGGAGTTGGATGGCAAGGAGTTGGACGGATCAGTGGACTTCTATTGTAAACAAGCGCTAGCCGTGTCGACCAGGAAGTCTTATGCATCAGCACAAAAACGTTACATTCAATTTTGCATCACACACTCAATCACCGCTGTACCTACCACAGAACAGGTATTGTGGTTGTGTAGCCTTTCTTGCCAATGATGGTATATCAGCCGCAACTATCAAGTGTTACCTGTCGGCAGTCCGCCACCTACAAGTGGCAGAGGGGCATGGGGACCCCCATGTGGGAACATGGCAAAATTGGAGCTGTTCATCAGGGGAATAAAGAGAGTTTGAGGGAAGTTGGGCCAGCCAAAGCCTCGCCTCCCGATCATCCCAGAATTGCTGTGGAAGCTAAAGGAAGCATGGCTGGACCAGCCACGAGGGAAGGACGTGTATGTTGTGGGCAGCGTCCTTCGGCTTCATGAGATCGGGTGAAATAACAATGCCCTCAGACACCGCATTTGAAGACTCAACCCACCTGACATTGTAGCAGTGGATAATCATCTATACTGAGAGTACACCTGAAAGCTTCAAAGACAGACCCCTTCCGGGCAGGTGTGGAGTAGTTGGTAAAGCGGGGAATGCTCTGTGTCCAGTGGGAGCAGTGGTGAACTACCTCCTAATCAGGGGCAGTGGCCCAGGCCCGTTATTTCGCTTCCAGGATGGAAAGCCACTTACCAGAGCGAGGTTGGTGGATCAGGTACGAGAAGCATTGCACAGAGCCGGAATAGATGGCGCATTGTATTCCGGGCATAGCTTCCGCAGTGGGGCTGCAACAACGGCTGCAAAGGTTGGGGTGGAGGACTCAGCAATAAAGATACTCGGAAGTTGGCAAAGCAGAGCTTATCAACTTTATATCAAGACCCCACGCCACCAGCTAGCCGCAGATTCAAAACAACTAGCTGGCCCCTCCAAGGAGATACAGGGAAACATGCAATATGTGCTCCACCATACCAGTTCATCAAACGCTCACAAGCACCATTCACTCCATTCACTATTGTCCTTATTACGTAGTTATTCTGATCAAAAAAAAAATTTTTTAATTAAAAAAAAAAAAAAAAAAAATTATTACTGTAATTATGGAAGACTCATAGGGGTCTGAGAGGGTTACAGGAAAGTGAAGGGAAAGAAGGAATATTATTGGATGGTTTGGAGGATAATTGTACTACATAGTGCAAAGTGGTGTTAAGTGGCTGGCAAACACACATATATAACTGGCCAGCCTTCCCGCTGCTCTTGCGGCCAATCAATAAGTCAATGATCCGTGTTAATGCACAGAATTAAACTAGGTTAACACGGGAATTGGCCCGCTAGGGCGCGTCTGGTAATGGGGCGCAGTAATTGAAATTTGGCGCCAACCTGAGTACACGTGGCAAACTAAGCACAGCTGACTGAAAGTGGAGAACAGTCTCCCACCCACCCACTACCTAACAGGATAACTCAGTCACTAGCGACTTCGATCTCCACTGGGGAAAATGATAATAAGGCAAGGATCCCTCAGTGTGATAAGGAGCAGGGTTGGAGGATAATTGCACTACATAGTGCAAAGTGGTGTTAAGTGGCGTGGCAATTAGAAGCACTTAACACTTATATAACTGGCCAGCCTTCCCCCTGCTCTTGCGGCCAATCAATAAGTCAATGATCCATGTTAACTGAGTGCTAATGGAGTTCTGGATGTAGGAAATATTCAAAACCTCCAAACTAATTCCTCTAGAAATTTTTTTTCTTTTCCAAGGCCCAAGTTTGTTCTGACCAGACACATCAAATTCAGCAATTTTGTGATTGGCATAAAGTACAAATAATAATTAGAGTTATGATTTTTCTTTTTAAACAATCTACAGTTTTATTGTATGTATTGACATTTTTTGTTTATTTGTTTTGTAATACTCATTCTACTTTTTTTTTTTTTTGAGAACACAATAAGCCACACCTACTTTGGTTTCCTCGTTAATTCTTCTACAATAACGAAAGATAAGTGCACTATTTGTTCTAGCTAGGTATTCAACTTCAAAACTATAATTCATTAAACACTGTTGATATTCGAGAGAAAAGCGGTATTATTCTCGTGTAACCAGGTTTCTAACCACTACGGTGAGCTGTATCTAAACAGTGCAACATTAATTCGCCTTCTTTGTAATACAAGTTATTTAATAGTACGGCGTGTGAACTGCCTGTTCAAAATGTATTTGGAAACATCGAGTGAAATAGCACTGGACAAAGTGAAATGTCACGGTAGCTTAAGTAAGAGTAAGTGCACTATACATAGTAGTCACATAGTAAATGATCTTTAGCTAACTGTAGTCTCGTGCAGTTTTATAAAGCTGGCCTACTATTAGCGTGTGATAGCATGGGTAACCGTGCTATTCTAGATTAATAGCACGAACAACGCCAGCGCTACTGATTCTTAATAGAACAGATATACCCGTGCTATCACTCGCAGTAGGCCAGTGTGTTTTTTTTAATCATTTGCAGTGTAGCTACACTAGATAGTGCACTTACTATCTGTATATTTAAGGTTTAACTTTCTCAAACACTTCCGACGGCTCCCTTTCTAATCTGTTGAAAAAAATCCGTTGCTTGTGCTATTAATATAATATCATCATAAGTGTCTCTAATAACATAAAAAGGTTCAATTAAATCTAGTTGGAGATAGGAGCAGTATATTAATGTGCCCCCTGATTCCTCTGCCCAGGGGTTTCAATGACCTAAGTTCTGCAAATTTTCTATTATTTCGTTTAACAAAAAAATAGGCTCAAGAATTTTGACTACATAAACTTATTTATTTAATGAACTAATACCATTACCGTATACACTAAAGACTGCCTATATAATGTGCTGTTTTCCACCACTATCTTTGGTTGTGCAATAATAAGTTCCATTGTTTTTTAATTTGATTTTTTCCACTGCCATTACTTCATGGTGTTTCCCACGAATATAGACATTGTTGGGTAAAATTTTATCTTCAAAGGACCAAGACACATGGTTTGTGGAATTGCAAGTAAACACAGCATTCTCTCCACTGAGCTTGTGATGAATCAATAGTTATACTTTGGGAACAGCTGACATGTACACACACATACAATATAATGATTTTAGTAAAACATAATTTGATTTAAATTACATATTATAGACTTCAAACAATTAAAATAAATTAAAGGAAATAATGGACTGTCACTAAATTGAAGTAATCTTGGATGACTACAAACAAAGAGTAAGAAACAAGGAGTAAGGGGAGGAGGGAGGAGGGGGGAGGGGGGGGGGGATCACACTCTTGCATGTGATAGTCACTTCTGTAGTAGTTACATCTTTGATGCTGCCCAAAGATGCATCTGATAACCCCCTGTGTGCATTGACTTAATAACATTGTAGCTGTCATCAACAAAGTTTAAGTGTTTTATTTTTATATTACTGAACAATATACACTACAATTTTAAATAACAAGTATATTTTTATACCAGGGAGGACACTTACATATAACCATCAAATAAGAATATGCTCTGAAAGCCACCATAGGTTTTTGGAATGAACCTTCAGAAGATCCAGGGCCAATTCCATGGATGCACCTCTCTAGTATAGGACAAACATGTATATAGCCCTTCATTATGCTTATTCACATCAATTAGCAGCAATGTAGTAGAATTTAATTGTCTTATGTAAGATAAAGTGGATATCTTTGGTATCATCCATGATGGTTTGTTTGAATTACAGGTAAGCGTAACGTTCTCATGCTCTCTGGCTGTCCATTCACTGGGATTAATTCCATCCTTCACTGAAATAATAATAACAAAGACTATAATTGACAGCCTAGCACAGCATTGAGGTGTATTTTTTTTTACAGCTTCATCAAAGGGTCTATATGATAGCTGGCTAAATGTCTGTAGACAATTATAAAAGAGTCTATCTTTAGTAGTGACTACTTGTATACATGTGTCTGTAGATTAAGCTCATGAAGTATACAGCTGTCATGCCAAAGTATTTATTAATGTATGCATATTACTAGGAGCAAGAAACAATCAGATTTGAATTATATATAATTAAGACAGCAGTTATATAGCACAGTATATATATATATGTAATATTCTGCGTTCATTTCTTGAATGACTGGATCACTCTCTTTAGCTTAAAAGTTTACCATACAAGGTAAGTTTAACTCGATAAATACTGTGGCCACTACCTTACAAAAAGGTTCTGTAATTGGACTGGTCAATGGAATGTACATGTAATCTTGAAGCCCACAACAACTTTTGTGACTCGAAAAGAAAGCATTTCTAGGGAAATTTCATACAGTTTTGAGCCTAACTCTAAAATAAGCTTGCTTACTGCAGTAGTACCAGAAGAAACTGGGGAGAAGCCCCAAAAGTCTTATAGTTTTAGAGAAAAAAGAGCCCGCACGTGCATTGGGGCATGCGTACAAGCCATAGGAAGGGTACATTGACAAATTAGTGTGTTTGAGCACAATTGGTGTGTTTGAGCACAAAAATATCAAGCGAGCCTGCCTAGTTTAGGTAACATGCATAAAACAACAGTATTCCAACTATATTATGTATAATTTTAGCTTAGTTTATGGAAAACAGTATAATAACAGGTGGTCATTAATTTTAACAAAAAATGCACAATTACTCTCTTGCCTGAGTAATGGTACTTCTGTAGTGTATCAAATTTAAGTCATTCTGGCTACCTGAATTACCAGTAACTCTTGAACGAGCTCTCAGGTAAAAAAAAATAGGCCAGAGTTATTTTTTTGCCTCAATTTCCTGATTATTAGTAACTTCTGTCGTATGCTAATAGAAGATACCTCAACCTCAATATTTGCAAAAGAGTGACAGTTTAGTGTAAAATGAGTGAGACGAGTGTAAAATGAGTGAGACGAGTGTCAAATGAGTGAGATGTGGAAAACAGTCATGCTTGGTGATACACCCCCATGCACTTTGGTTGCTATGGTAGAATTATATTGGTTTGTTGAACATGGGGCTAATTTTATTTCATGTAAGCAACCAATGATGGAATATCTGGCAGGTCTAGAGTGAACACTGCTAGTATTGACAGTCACAGAAGGTTCTACAGCTTGTTAAAGATCTGACTTGAGAACCTGAATCACAAGAACTATTGGAGTTCAACAGCTAGCTAATTCTTTGTAGGAGAACAGAAAAATGATTATTGAGAATCCTATAGAGCAAAAGCTACTACTATTCTCTTACCTTTTATTCTATTCCCTTATATTTTGGTCTCAAATAAAAGAAAGGTATGAAAGAAGAATGGCTAGGAAGATGGGACATGCAGAAACAGAAACTGCTGCCACAAGTGATGCCTTGATAGTGGAAGATAATCCTGCAGCAGCAAAAAATGATGATGGTGTCGCAGTTCAAACTGTGTTGCATTTGACTGATTTAACAACTATTGAATCAGAAGCAATGAAGATTAAAGATGAAAATATTTTGTTAAAGGCGAAAGTACAAATGCTAAGAAATGAAGTGGAAGAACTGACATTTTAATGAAAGTTATTTTCGGGATGATGATAAAAAAGTTTTGTATTACACGGGATTGAGCACATGGGAGTTGCTTCACAAGCTGTTTATATATGTAAAGCCCTATTTGAAATTACGCTCTATTCTCTCACCGTTTCAGCAGCTCATTGTCACTTTAATAAGAATGAGACTCAATCTTAGTGGACAAGATCTGGGTTATCGATTTAAAGTAAATAGTTCTACGATTAGCGGGATCTTCCTTCATGTACTTGAAGTATTGTACATAAAACTCAAACCTCTTATTATATGGCAAGACAGGGATAGTCTTAAGAAAACTATGCTAATGGTATTTCGTAAACATTACCCCAATTGTATTCTAATTATTGACTGCTTTGAAATTTTTCTCGATCGCCCAACAAATTTATTAGCACGTGCTCAAACATTTTCTTCTTACAAGCACGTTAAATATTTGATTGGTATTACACCACAAGGGACAGTAAGTTACATTTCTCATGGCTGGGGGGGAAGAACTAGTGACAAATATCTAACCGAGCACTGTTCATTACTTAGCAACCTTATTCCTGGTGACACTATATTAGCCGACCGTGGGTTTGACATCAGTAATTCTGTTGGCTATTATTGCTCAAAGATTGAAATTCCAGCTTTCACCAAAGGCAAGCCACAGCTAAGCGGCATTGAAGTAGAGCAAACTCGAAACATTGCCAATGTTCGAATTCATGTGGAAAGAGTTATTGGAAACATTCGAAAGAAATATTCTCTTCTCAGTGCAACTCAACCCAATGACTTTGTCACTTCAGCTAATGAAAGTAAAACAACACTGGACAAAATTGTGTATTTGGCATGTGCACTTACAAATAATGTGTGACTCTGTTATTCCATTTGATTAGTAAATGGATTGTTGATAATGTCAAAAAATTATGACTTTCAAAAAATTATCCTAATAAGTGAGAAAAAGGACAAAAAAGCAAACAGTTTCTGAAAATGTAGCTATAGCTAATTAAATAAACAAGAAAATTAAGATGGTTGGAGAATTTAGCTAATCATTTTCTTCTTTCTCTTTCTTTGAAATTCAGGATGCTTTCTGCAGTCTGGGCAGTACCAAAATTTCGACTTTGGTAAAGAATTGAGTTTTAGACACTTGAGATGAAACCATCTGTATACACATTCCGAATTGTCACACCCCACCATTTCTCCTTCTTCTGGTCCTTCTTCTGGTCCTTTACAATAGCAATATGTTAGTAGTTCATCATTGCCTGTGTTCACAGAAGTATCTTTATTAAGTGAAAATGAGGTTACACTTTGATCAGGCTCTTGTGGTTCAACCCCAGATTGAACAGAAGATGTACGAGAATGAAATTTTCCCATTAACTCAGGCAGAATAGACGTAATAAAGATATGTTTAACTTTTTCCACATTTATTAGCCAAAACTCCTCATTTGGGTATATTCTTTCAATGTGTATGTCTTTTTCAGTCCATACGACAAAATCACAATACGTTTTTTTTGCTACAAAAAAGCTGACACTGCATCTGGATAAAATAATTCCTTAAATAATGATACATTCTATTAGAAATAAATATTTATATAGTTTATCAAAAAATATTCACCTGATAATAATACGAGTGGTCATGTCTGAGCTGAAATCCTTGATCACTTTCAACTAAGCAGAATTTGGGGTCTCCTATGGAAGTAGAGATAGTATCTTCTCTGTGACAGTATGGACACTAGGATAAAAAGAACATAAACAGGTCAATATCAAGCCTTAAAAAAAACAAAGACATACCTTAATTTCACAAATCCCTTCACCACAACATGTACAGGTTACTAAACCATATGGAGAAGCTCCAAGAAACGGAAAATCACTGCTAATAAAAAAAACACACTTACGAACTTCAAAGTTATGATGAGCAAGGATAGAAAAACTTTTGTACTTAGTACGAGCAATATCTTCATGCTCACAGCCCCAACATGTTGAAGCAGATTTAAATTTCATTTTCTCAGGATAACATACTGACATTATAAGGGAGATAGATGGTGAAGCAGTATTCGTGTGAGCGGCTCTATGAAAACATGATGCTGTTATTTTTCCTGTTCTCATATTAAACCATACCATTGATTTGGATTGTAACCTGGTTTTTTCTTCAGCACATACTATCGCTTCAGATTTAACCGTGATCATGCAATCTTCAGCTAATTTTATCAATTCACCTTAAAGGTATTCAGGTTTAAATAATTCAGATAAACATGGAGGAAGACCTTCATCGAGTGATATTGGTATATAGCTAGAAGAATGTGGCTCTACCAGAGATAGGATTGCTGGCTTGGTGGAACATGTAGCTAACTGAGAAAAGAAACCAGTGACTTCTTGTGTCGGTGGCTTGAGTATTGGTACTTGTGTAGGCGATCTTGATGCACTTCTACAAGTAGATGATGAGGATGGGGTGGGTGAGGTGGAGTGCCTAAAGTCTAGTGAATGTAGAGCTGCAAAATTCCTTTTCTCCCTACAAAATCAATGCTTTTTACAGGTGCATAAGGCACTTCCTTTACACCAGCTGGTATAACCCAATAAGACTTCTTTTCTGTTACTGTCATGGAATCCCTGATGCGTACTCCAGACTCAATAGCCCAAAGAAGAGATGCCACATAAGAGCAACTCTCACCTAATCCTGCCATGCAATCACAATGAGCAGAAATAATTTTACCGCTGACTTCAGCGATGACCCACGGAGTGAGAGGCTTCACACTCAATCGTTGTGAATGGTTTACCTATAATTATGGTTTATACAAGTAATTGAAGGGAAAAAACAACAACAAACTAACAAACAAAAAGCATAGTATTAGATGCATATATTACCTTTCCAATAACAACCCTTTTGTCATCAAAGCTCTTCACTAGCACTTCCCGGACCCAGCCAGATATAAAATTCACATAGCAATCCAGGCTCTTGTAATTCATTAAGTCTTCGCCTGTATATGGGCTAGGAGTTGCTAGTAAATACATTCCAAGATCCACGTAAGTGATGCCTGGCCAAAGATCCACATCATCATTCCAATCTTTCCTCTCTGATTCATAAGGATCAAAACCGTTTTTAACACTCAACTTAGCCAAGTATCTCTTCTTCCCATCTGCACCCCTCAAAGATGAAAAGTAGCCTTCTAACAACAACCTTCTTTTCGTCGGATTCATTTTTAGTGCACGGCCACGCTGCTTCCGGTACACCAACATGGCCGACGGGAAGCTTACGTAATAAAACATTACGTAACTGCAAGGGGTCTGTAGGGTCTTTATTCATACTAGAAATATTTGTCATATTTTATTTACCCATTTGTGTGTATTAGCTATTTTGTTAAAATTTTTTTGTTTATATACTTACCAAGTTAGCCAGTTATTCATTCATTTATTTGTTTATATATATTATATATATATATTTAGTTAGTTAGTTATTCATTTATTTATTATTTGTTCTTTTGTTTGTTCCATTCATCCACTCCCTCATTCATTCACTCATTCATTCCCTCCATTTTACGCAGTTCTGCCCAGCAAATGTAGTATGGCAAAGTTTAAACGTAACTATTATTGTGCTACAAAGACGTTTAAGTAAATAGGAAGATCTGCTATGCCGCGTCAAAACGTACTGCAGGTGCTATAGACTATTTTGTTAACTATTATAACTAAAGTGAGTGTATCAATAACGATAGAAAATGAGTGTGGCTGTATTAAGCATTGGTAAGTAGGCCTCGGTGTTGACCAAAAAATAGGGTGTACACTATTGTGTAATGACCGGGGTTAGCCTACACTAGTGTACAATGACTGGGGGTCAACCTGCACTAGTGTACAATGACTGGGGGTCATTTTTAAAAGAGGGGTCATCCCACACTGCGACAACGACAATATTTTTGCACACGGGTAAAATGAACTGCACCACAACTTAAAAATTTCAATATCTTATAAAAAAATGTTAATAAATCTTAAAGTAATATTGAAACGAAAATCGTTGTCTACTCCATCAATAACAAACTGCTCACAGACGCCTCCATAAATGCAACCAATTCAGCAAATGTAATGCCATGAACATGAGAATCATCTGATTCACTGCACACCTGTTAAGCAGATCTGGCTTTGTTGTACAGTGCTGCCAGGCATTTGCTGTGATACTTGGCTTCAATAGCAATCATGTCACCGGCTGCAAGCTTGGCTAAAAGAAAAGAATCTTCAAGCTCTATGGCACATTTTCGAACATTTCTGTTGATGTCATGAGTACAAGCACAGTGAAGTCCTGCAGTACAACCTGGCTCCTCACAGAATAAACAGACTTCCTCCTCATAATCAAGTCTTTCTACGCTAGAACATGTCCGCACACCAAAATTAGCTTCCTCGTCTTGTGTAGTCTCAACTTCCCTTGCTTCTATTGTCTCCTTCTCTTCTTTTCTTCTTTTCTTCTTGCTACACGGTCGAGCTGAGTCTGGTTGAATCTCAACCAACAAGTTTTATGCCAACTAGCATTGTGCTTCCTCATAGTGGCCTCCATCCCATCATCCTCATCCAGTCTTTCGATATCAAGATCCATAGGCACATGTCCATGAGCCTTAAACTGAAGCAGCTGGGCTAGAGATGCATAGCCACTCCCAATGGGTGCCTTGCTCGATCTAGCAGGACACTGCAGGGCTTCTCCTTTTACTAGTTGGCAAAGCACACATATTGCCCAATTTATAGTACAAACCTTCTTGGGAGCAGGTGTACCAACATGCTGCCTTTTAGACATGTTTCAAACCAGGGCTAGAGGCTTTACAGGAGCTATTTACCACTTGCAGAAGGAAAAACTTGTATCTAGTCTGAACACAGTTACACAAATCACATTATAACTAGAGTTAATATGATTCTCAAACTTACCATGTGGCCACTGGGATAATCTATTTAAAGCTCACTTGATTACACATTTTAGTGTTCATTACCTTTGCTGCTGTTGTTGTTTCTGGATTTTTTTATCTATCTAGAAATTGACATAAGTAATGACCACACCTCCTAATTATAGCTCTATGTATGTGAAAAATAATCATTAGTTAATGAGGTTTGTGTAACTCGTATCTATTACACAATGATAGAACACCATTCAATTTTAGTAATTGTAGTATTTCTAGTAGTAATCACTTGAAATATCCTTATCAAATTAATTGATCAATTGTGGTCACCAGGGGTGAAATTGAAAATGTCTCCACGTCTGAAAATGACTTTCATGGTATGAAGAAACACTGTACAAAGTTTCACGCTTTTATCGCAAAATGCACATAACATACATAATTTCAAGCTGCTATACTAGATGGCCTTTTGTAAACGAGAAGATATTTCGAGATGTAAGAATGTTTGTGAGGCATTTGTCAAGGAAATATATGCTCCATATCCTGAATTCCGAAAGAAAGTGAAAATCCATTTAATGCTGCACCTGCCTAATAACATGCTTGGGTATGGAACCACTAGTGGATTTAACACTGAAAGGTCAATATTTCATTGTTATTCACAACTCTTATAACTGCATAATTTTGTTTGTGTGTTGGAACTGCAGATTTGAGGCCTTTAATTCTCTACTTCGGGCAAAAAAAGTCTTTTCCAATCGGCTTGCTCCTAGTAGAGATATTGCTATTGGGTTTGCAATGATTGGACAGCTGCGATCTATATGTAGTGGGGGAGTTATTGAAACAGATGGTCCAAGGTAATGTATTTTGTATTTACTTATATTTAGTTATATTGTCCTGCATTTTGATAGGGCAGGGAAGGATCTCATTGCGATGTACCACTCACCCCAGGTTCAAGCATACCTAAATGGAATTTCGGCTAAGGATTTGTATAGTTCTAAGCTAATATATCAACATGAAGGATAGGGAGCTCGTGTGTCATCAGGTTATGTGTTGATAAATTAATATCAATGATATACATAGGAAAACTAGGGTCATATTTTACCACCATAGTTTTAATGCAAGCACCAGTCGTCTGAACCCTCAATGCCAGCTACAATTGTTGCTTCTTCTCTGTTTTTCTTTTTCATTCTAAAATAGTCTGTGTTGTCATCTTGTAACAATTGTCAAAGGAATAAATTAAAAAAAGAAAGAAGGCAGTCTACCAGTTAAGTTATATCTCTTTCAACAGACCTTTTTTCTTGGAATCCAATACAGTGCATACTCGCTTACCTAAACTTGATTATCCAAATCCTCAATTGTGCAAACTACCCAAATAATGGTATTCATGAGAAATTAATGATATTCATGAAACGTTCATAATATTCAAATATTGTTACAATACATTTTCTATGGATTTCACTTATCCTAAAGAAGAATTTTACGCATGTCCGTGTCCTAAGGTGTTTGGATAAGCGAGGATGCACTGTATTCGTCTAATTGTTTCAGCAAGAAGCGAGTAGTTCCTAATACCATGTTAAATCTGGATACTACATCACATATTTTATGTATATGCAGCTTGACCGAAGGCAAGTAGTACTGGGACAACTGATGCTATTTCTGAGAGACTATGGCGATACTACTTTGTTAGCTGTGAAGCAAACTTCCAGGTTTACGATTATTTGTACAGACGTAAAGCTCACAGATGCTGTAGATGTATACAAAGCAACAACCAGTGCTAATGCTGACTTAATATCAATTGGAGACTTTGTAAAATTCACGGATGATGGAGCTATAGAAGTAAGCCGGCAGTTGTTGTTCAGACTACATTTCATCACAAATATATTGATGTTAGGATGATGTTGCTGTTCTATAGTGGGCTGCTTCAAGACTGAGCAGAAATCGTACTCACTGTTGCGTGTCCTACACTATGTGAGCCCATCAGTTAGCAATGAATATGATTGCCCTTTACTGACATTGTCCGACACTATTTACTGCATTTCGTCGCAGAACATTAAGTATTCTGTTTCTGTAATCCATGAATGTTCTAATACATGCTCTTTTGACAATGCCACTGCACCTAGTAGGATGGAACAAGAAAACATTTCAGTTGATATTTACTCATGACTGGTCAAACACTTCGTATTGTTACAACATCTATTGTATTTGCTAATTTTTTTATTATTTTTACTCACATTTTACTTGTAATGTACTGTTGATTGTAAAAAAAAATATTAAAACAAAAAATAATTTAGCTACTGAATAGCGCCTGATTTCCGATACCGTTTCAGCCCTGTTTGGTACAGTACCGCTTCAGCCCTGTTTGGTACAGTACCTTTCTATCACCAGGATTGAAACATCCGCGATATCAGTATTAAATCAGTAACGAAGCCTAGTCTCGCGTAGCAAGACCCTTTACCAACCGTAACCGCTACGCGGGGAAGGAAAGGGTCTGGGAACATACAATAAAACGACTTGTTCAGCAGCACCCCAAAAAGGGTGCTCCAATTATCACATTTCAACGCTTGTGTTAGCCATGCTCGTACGTTTATTGCTTGCCAGGAGTGCTTATAAATCGCCTACAAAAACAATTTCACCAGTTTAATGAAGTTGAGCAACGTTTTCACCCAGATGTGATGTTGACGTCACACCTATACCGCAAGCTTGCTGGAATGTGATAATTGAGCCCAATTGATAAACGAACCCAATGCACTGAAAATCGGTTGACTGCCAAAAGTTAGCATATCAGTCCAAAACCTAAGGTATCTAAAAATTGCTGTATTCAGGAAAGATTCAGGGTCATATTATTGGTTGTGTACAGGGGTAAAAATGAAAAAAATCGGGGATGTTTGCTTATTTAATATGGACGTACTTTGACCCTCAACTACACTAAACAGAATCCTCTGGTTTATCGATCAGTACCCGTATCACCCTAGAAATTGAATTGTTTAATTCTTTTGTGGGTGCAGTTAAAACTTGAAAACTTAAGGGACTTCCATTTCTATTCGAGTTAGTGGCGGTGGTAAGTCAATGCGCTCTTTGTCATGGTTATAAGCCGCTCAACAGTATTTACTTGAAAATACATTGTCTACTAGACTACCGCTAAGGTAAGTCTGTGTAGGTGCATGTCCAGTTGTGTCAAAATATTGTGTGTTATAACCACTACTTAGCTAAAGAATATCACAAAGAAAACTTTTAAATAACGTGTATTGTTTTGTTGTTGTTTTTTTCCTTCCAAGAGCCAAGTAGTGGCTGTAAAGCACAATGCTTTGACACAACTGGACATACAAATGTGAAAGTGCACCAAAGATCCAAGAATTGCTAAATTCGTCATTTCTTTATAATTATTGATTAAAGTCTGTGGCAAGCACAGTGGAAGTCAAGGAGTGGGAACAAGTTAAAACTGTTGGCAACTCATTATTTGTAAACAAAAAATCACCAAATCCCCGTGGAGGAAAAGAATTACATACAGTAAGAAAAAGTAGAATACCCTTCTTACTTGGCTGTATGTCAAGTTGAGCTACAAATTGTAAGGAAAACCATTAGCTTTATCATTTTATTTCTATAAAGCAATGAATTAATATGCATGTATTTTCTCAAAAGAATGATAAGCTGACAAGTACATAATACACAGTCTTGAGGTAACTTTTAGATTGAAATTCATCTATAAATGTAAATATAAATGCAGTAGATTTTGTCATTCAGCAAAAGCAACCAAATACTGACCGAAATTTGTCCCACACAATATAGCTCCTGCATGTGTGAAGTTATTCAATGCAAAGTTATTTTAATACAATACATTTATTATATTCAAATTACAGCGTGGAAAATTCTCCCACCATTGAATATGCAGCCAGTTCTATAAATACCATTTAGCCAAATCTTGTTTTTGCAAAAAAAAAAAAATGTAATAGAATAGGTGATTTGTACACCAATATTTAGCCAGGAGTTTTTTTTTGTGTGAAATACTTAGCCAGTCCCCAAGACAAAAATAAACCTAGGAACAGCTTCAGAATTTACAAGTAGTGACAAATTTTACCTAGTATTCAGAGATTTCAGGTGTTAACTTAATCAAAAAGTTTCTGCTCAGTGGAGCCTTCTTCATTTCATAATGCAAAAAAATTCAATCTCTCAGTACTAGAAAAAGTTGTCACTTATTGTAAATTCTATGTAAATTCATTTATAATTGACAATTAAATTTTGACATAACAATTACAAAAGTACAGGTGTAAATTGTCCATTCAAAAATGCTGGGAAAATCATTGTTCAATTGAATTCACGCAGGGAAAGTGAAATAGCACAGAAACTAAGTGAAGGTAGTTACTCTAAATTCTTTCAACTGTATTTCTTTGTGGACACTAAGATACCCATTTACACAGAACCTTCAACCCCTTAGTATGGCTACTTCAAAATCAGCAATAATAAATTGAACTAGAATACCAAACTGTGGTAGAGCCAAGGCTGGAGGAGGGGAGGGGGGTGGGGGGGAAGGCTTGTGGTGCTACCTACTAGTAAATTAGATGCATTACAGCGAATAGGAAGAAGTGTTTGGCCTAAAGTAAACAACTAGCTGGAGCTGGTATTATCTAGTTATCCTCAGAATTGGTTTTGGCTATAGAAGACTACCTAGTGTACTTATATTAAGGGTAGGTGGAGTTTTGAAAGTGAGGGAGACAATGGCAATAATTAATTAGGAGATGTGATAAGGCACAACCATATACTATGCATGCAAGATACTCCAAACATTTTTACAGAATCCTTACAATTAGAATTTGAGCAAAAGGAATGGCCAAAGCCTTTTAGTTTTTTAAGCTCAGTAGTTCAGCCTTGGTTTATTCTTGGTTTAGCCTTGGTTTAGCCCTAGTTTACCGTGTAAAAATTCTAAGCGTTCCCACCCAGGGAACCAAATATTCAATTGTAATTGACAAATTTCATTCAAATTTCAGGAAACAAAAAGTTTTTTATTACTGGTTAGAAGGGGACCCGAAATATTTTAGAGTTATAACGACGAAATTACAATTATATTTCAGAGTGGTATATGTTGGAAACTAAACAACGTGATAATATTTTCAATTATGCTTACAACACCTTTGATTGTTATTTACTTGTTTAGTTTACTGAAAGCTTGCAAAGACTGGCGTAAAATTGAGGTCCGCTATGGAAAAATGGTACCAACTGTTGTAGGAACTTTCTACGGAGGAAGCTACGTCACGCTTCACTGTGGCAGTGCTAGCCCCGTTTCTTGGACTTATGAGCCTTATTCTAAGTGTAACATTATAGAAGAGCGTAGACTACTGGGCGACCGTTATCGTTCGAATAATTTCTCCATTAAGTTATACGATTTACAACCCGATGAAACTGGTTTCTACCACTGCCTTGGATACTCCGTCAATAACGAAGCGTTCAATCAGTTTGCTTTAGTAATTGTGGTTGATGCAGTAGATTATGGATCTGTGCTCCCTAGCAGGGTTGAAGTAGTAGAAGGCGGTACTGTAACACTAATTTGTGGCAGTATAAAACCTGCAGCTTGGATTCACATTGATCAAACTATAGAGTATGAGATAGAAGGAAGTAACACACTATTGCTTAAGAATTTAAAGAAAGAACACAGTGGTCGACTTTTATGCAGAGGAATAAACGTACAAAAAGAAGTATTTCATAAATTTGCACTAATTATAGTTGAACCTGTCATAAAAATAATACATTGAGTTTCTTGTTAAATTAATAAGTTGAAGATTAACTATGAAACAAGCATGGAAGTTCAGTTGTATTCAGCAGATGTGTGAGCGAGGACAAACTGTGGGCAGTACTGTCAGCAACCTGGCATAGTCGAGCTCTCAGCCAACACCATCACCAAAAGGTAGTACTGCACTGTAAAAAAGGAAGTGTACATAGCACACCAAATAAGGTGTGCTGATGAAGTCTCAATACGCAGACCATTTTTGGAGTGCACAGCACACCAAATCTGTGGATAGCACACTGTTTTAGGTGTGTTGTGCACACTTCTGATTTGAGCACACCATTACGATATTTTTTTAAAATGTTTCAACAACATTATTATACACAATTATACCATATCAACCAAAATCCAGAAGAATGTTCTGAAGACCTTGATTGACCTTCTGGCTTCTATTCTTTATTTATCTGAATTCTGGCTTCTATTCTTTATTTATCTGAATTCTGGCTTCTATTCTTTATTTATCTGAATTCTGGCTTCTATTCTTTACTTATCTGACCAGTTACCAGTGATACTTGGAAGGAAAATAGCATCTTCTTATGTAGCAATGACTTTGCTAGATTTCATGTGGGTAAACTATGAATATAATTAAAATGTGCAAAGTCAGTTGAGGTGTGCAAAACACACTTGGTATTTAACACACCAAAACAAAGGAGTGCTTAACACACTCGGTATCATAAAAAAAAGTGTGCTAGACACACTTTATGTTATGCACACCTAAGGTGTGCTGAGTTTTTAGTGTGCTATGCACACTTCCATTTTTACAGTGTGCACACATCTCCTCAGTCTCCATGGCTGGCTTCATTGGAACAAGAGTGCTTTCATCAAAAAGATAAACATAGCAACAATAAAAGAATAATAGCAAAGAACATAAAAATATGTGAGTTGGGTCTAGGAAAAGGGACCTTATGGCGCAAATCAAAAAAATTGAGTTTTTTATGCTAATAAAAAGATACAATTTATCTCAACTTAGTGCTAAAATACTGGAGGGTAAAACCTTCGACACGCAGAGAAACTGGCAGTTGAACTGGGCCCTATTCAGCAAAGCAATTGAGCTAGAAATCGAGATAACATAAATTGAATTTTCACTTCCGGTATAATTAACGTTTCCGTATACTTAACGGCGTACTCCGCATACGCAATTAAATCGTACAGCCGCTTTTTAACGGCAACTAACGAAGTTTGCGTAGAGTTCTTTTTAGCTTTCAAAGCGTCTCACGGCCTGTCTTGTCGGAATCCTTGGCTACTCTATTCGCTGTAGCGGTAAACTTTCAGCCAGAGGTAAGCTGTAGAGTGCATGCAATAGTCTCAAAGCTATGCAGTGTTTTTAGCTGCTTGTTTGAAACTCCGCCCATCCCCCGTTTATTGTACTTCGAGAACGAGAGAGAATAAAAAGTAGCTTGTCTTTCCATGGCACGCTTGGGGTCTTTTAAGTTGTTTTGACATTTGAAATTTGGCATAGACGTAGAGTAAGGGTCACTAAGACTAATTCTGCAAAAAACAAAAGTAGGAGAAAGAAAGAATTTTTCCGATGACTTACTTCTGGAGCCTATATCTCAATTTCAATTTTTGCGCCGTAAGGTCCCTTTTCCCAGACCCGCTCACATAACTAGTGGTGCGCTCGAATAGCGCAAATGCATGGCGAGCGAGTAAATATATGAGTATAGGTAAAGATGATTTGTGAAGGAAAACACTAAATAATAGCAATGATTAGGCATGAAGAGTTAACAATAACAGAATTACCTGAATAAACTTCGAAAGCAGTGGCAAAGAAGAGCAGCTTGGCAATTTGCCATTCAGTCTTTCGCCAAGAAGAGAGTAGCTATAAACTTTTTGGTTGAAACAAAGTTGGTAAGGCAGTGCAGCGGGATTCTCCGTGCTCGTTAATTGAAAAATACTGGAACTGTGAACGCTTTACCTAACTTACGTAATTAGAAGCGCGGGCGAAATTTTTTGACGTACGCATACATACCTACATACATATCTGAAATCTCAATTGAACACGACTGATAGTCAGCTTCGCTCGCTCGCTGAATTATTACTAGTGGTGCGCTCGAATAGCGCAAATGCATGGCGAGCGAGTAAATATATGAGTATAGGTAAAGATGATTTGTGAAGGAAATCGCTAAATAATAGCAATGATTTAGGCATGAAGAGTTAACAATAACAAAATTACCTGAATAAACTTAAAAAGCAGTGGCAAAGAAGCGCAGCTTGACAAAGACTTCACAATTGTTTCAAGAAGAGAGTAGCTATAAACTTTTTGGTTGAAACAAAGTTGCGTAAGGCAGTGCAGCAGGATTCTCCGTGCTCGTTAATTGAAAAATACTGGTACTGTGAACACTTTACCTAACTTACGTAATTAGAAGCGCGGGCGAAATATTTTGACGTACGTATACATACCTACATATATATATATATCTGAAATCTCAATTGAACACGACTGAGAGTCAGCTTCGCTCGCTTCGCTCGCTCGCTGAACTAGTAGACTCTGAAATTAAGCTGTATAGATTGAGGTTAATGGCATACACCACAAATTGCTTGGTACACTTAAAGCTGTGATCTCCTTGCCAGTGTGACCAGCAGGACTTCATCTTCACCAGCAGGACTTCATCTCCACCAGCAGGACTTCATCTTCACCAGCAGGACTTCATCTTCTCCAGCAGGACTTCATCTTCACCAGCAGGACTTCATTGCTTTTCTTCACTTGCAAGACTTATTCTTCATCTCTTCACCTGTGAGAACTTCCTTCTTTTTTTCACTTGCAAGACACTCCTTCACTTGCAGGACTTGTACTTTACCTGCAAGATTTTCCTTCTTTCCTTACTTTCTTCACTTGCAGGATTTAGCACTTCTTTTATTCACCTGCAAGACTTCTTCTTCACCCACTGGACTTTTCTTCACCTGTATCAACACTATGGCTTCCAGTGGTGATCCTTTCTCATGTGAGATTTATTTATGTTGTACCAAGCTATGATGTGAAAATATTCAAGGGGATGAATAATATAGAAACATGAACTTATCTTTTGCAGTGCTGTAGAATGTTGCTGCTTATTAGTACACTCACTCCTCTCTTATCCGGGCGCCTTGGGACCAAGGCGTGTCCGTAACTCAGATTTGCCCGTAACTCAGATCATAATGTACGTATGAAGGTGTACATGTATATACTTTTTTTTTTGAATTAACAGAGCTATTACATGAACTGAATTAAGTTCAAAGCAATATGACAACAGAGTTTGCTTCATTGATTGGAATCGACTTGTAGCCGCCTCATCTCTCCATCTCTTTACTAAAAGCAAGTGCCCAGGGTCTGTCTGTGTTTCTTAGTTCGAGCCAATTCAATGTAGTGTCCAAAGCATCAAATGCTGCACTGGCGTTGAACCCTTTGATTTTCTTCAATTTCTTGAGATGATTCTTCTGCACTACTATCCCTAGAGTTTTGCATTTCTGCTACAATTTCATCATCATCTAGAACTTCGTGACCTGGTATCGATGTCTGTATCCATCCATTCAGCAATAGCCTCTTGAGTCTCACTTCCCAATGACCTAGCAGTTTCAATAGTCTCAGCAATAGATGAATCTGGGCATGTGTCTTCAGTTGACACATCCTCACTAACAGATTCATGAAGTAAGTTCCTCCATGCCTTACGAAAACTGTCAGAGCTTGCCTCCTCCCATGCGTCTGCTATCCAATAAGCAGCACCCTTTATTGTGATAGCTTTCAAAATAGTGGGTACAGGCTTATCCTCTTCATTTTCCAAAATGATGCGTGCAAGAAGCTTCCTTTTGTAGCGCCGTTAGCATGGATCTAGAACTGCTTGATCCATTGGCTGTATGGCAGCCGTAGTGTTAGGTGGTAGGAACATAGCTTTAACCATGCCATCATCTGACTGTAGGCTCTGACATGAAGGATGTGAGGGTGCGTTGTCAAGAAGTAGAAGCCCCTTTTTCTCCAATCCACGTTCTCCACAAAATCTTCTTACTGAAGGCACAAATTTCTCATGGAACCACTCTCCAAATATCTTGCTGTCCATCCACGATTTCCTTTGTGAATAATATTGCACAGGTAGTGAGCTAATATCTATGTGCTTGAAACATCTAGGCTTGGCACTTTTGTTAACAAAAACTAGAGGAAGACGATGGGATCCTGATGCATTTGCACATGCCAAAACTGTCACTCTGCAGGGCCGTAGTAGATGGTCCGACCAGTCCGACCTTTTTTTTTTAAAAAGGTGGGCGTGTACATTTAATAAGTTACCGGGTAAAGGTCGGCAAAAAAATCTTACCTCCCTCTGTTGGTAAAGTGTCGCTAGTCTTTCCACCGGGAGTGTCTTGATATGGCTTCATCGACTATAATAGCGAGTCGCGAGAAGAATCTTCTCGGTAATTTACCGGAATCTCCGCATCAGCCGTTGTCCTTTAACTTCCCGAAAAGAAAGTTTGGGAGGAAGACAATTTTGGAACGTAGTTTTCAAGCTAGTTGGTTTGATCGGTGGACTTGGCTTCACTACAATGAAGCTGAAGATTGCGTACATTGTTTTCTATGCTTAAAAGCTGTGAAATTAAATCATGTTGCTGCCAAAAAAGATGAGGCTGCTTTTGTAAGTGTATTGTTAAGTATTTTTAACATTTCAAATAGCTATAATTTTTTTTGTGTGTGCATGTTTCTGTGTGGTGCTAAACTAACAGATGCACTGGAAATGAAAGAAATTGCTAATGATTTCATTGGCCAAAATGAACGTCGCATGCAAATTTTTGGAAAATTTACATAAATTATTGTAGCCATTTTTCTGTCATATTTACATATTTAACTCTTGCATACTGCCACTTTTTAATTTGTTACACCAATTTGAGAGTCGACCACCTACTCTCAGCAGGTAATCTTTGTCAATGAATGGATTAAGAGATATAAAACGTGAATTTGCTTAGATCGGTTTGTCATGACAGAGTTGCAAAAGCTCATCATGGAAATGACGGTTTTGGGCTAAAGAAAATAAGTGTGCTTCTGAAGAATTCAGCTCTGAAACTGACAATCTTGAATGTATGTTGATTGGTTTGTGAAGTCTATTGAGCTTCAAGTTGGAGATGAATCGGTGAATCCAAGCATTAACTCGTAATAACCGTTTAATAATATGTTTATATATGATAAGCATATTATTTATGTATGATTAACCCTTTCGTTCCCAATCCCGCTTAAAAGCGGGTGAAGACCGGTTGGCTTCTCCGAATTTTAAAAAATAGTTACTTTATAGCTAGAATCTTCAGATTGCATACACATGTGCCCAATGCGTTGGAGAAGCATCTAAAATAGCTTTCAGCCAGGGCTGCTTCGACAGTACCTCACAGCAGTTGCGTTTATTTCTTCCTCGACAAAAAAAACAAACATCGGTTCTCCGTCGAATTTTAAAAAAAGTTACCTTCTTCACAGCAGCTTCATTTATGGATCCAGACATCTCCAGAGCTTTGTAGAAGCAGCGAAAAATTGCTTGAGCCCAGTAGCCTTCCGTAACACATTGAAACAACCGCTTCTTTGCCGACCAAGACTTTGCGGTTTGACTTACTGTCTTCTTTTTTTTTTATAAAATTGCCAGTTCAACTGGGGGCCTCCCCATTACGTACAGTCTTAGGTAATGCTTATTACATCATAGGAAAAAAGTGAGCGTGTCGTGTGATCCAGGTAACTATGCAAAAAAAAATTTTTTTCAAAGTCAATTTGGAAAGATGGCGTCTACCAGTTACAGTGCTGTGGAAGTATTAGACTTGCTTGATACTAACTCTAGCGACTCAGGATCAAGCGGAGAAGAGGGAGACGACATCTAGGGCTATAGGAGGCCCTGTATCAGGGTTGGGGACCGGACCCCGTCAACTCTGACACTGACAATGGAAGTCAAGAAGATGATCGATGTAAGCTTGTCTTTCTCTTGTCTTTCTCTTGAAAACTAGCAAGCTTCTGTTGTGAAAAGGACTTATTTATAGCTATATTGAGATAGAGAAAGCTGTTTAGCTATAATATATATATATTTCATTGAGTTTTGAGATTTGAAAGTGGGTTGTGGTTTGTTGAACAATTTCAAATTTTCAAAAAGATTTAATTTTTTTTACCAGAATGTAATACTAGGACCAGATATGTATGCAGTCAAGAAGAGGACGCATATGAGGCAACAGGAGCAGAGTCTTCCATTGATGAAGGAGAAGATGCCGGACCTGGCGAAGTACACTCGGAGCTCCACCCCCCTCCCTCCCGAACAAAAATCCTGTATGAAACCGCATACAATACATCATAAAGTTGCAATTATATAGGATCATGAATAATTTGTTGTTTGTATTACAAATATCTTTGTTGTTTGTGTTTTTGTGTATATGAAATTGTTTTGTAGTGGAGCTCGACGTCCGATGGCATACGTTCCTTGTGGACACTCATAGATGTCTCCTACATGATCACAATCAGCACCAAACACAGCAAACAACATATTTTATTGTTGAACTAATATAATATTGGTATAAAGTACATCAAACAATATTATTTCTATTTTTATTTTTTTTATTGATGGGAAAAGTGGAATTTTTGGGGGAAAAAAAAATTTTTTTTAAAAGTAATAGTAGAGGGCCTAAATATTATTCAATTTTCTCAATCAAAAAATGAGGGGAATCCCAAACTCTTGGTCTATTTAGTGATATATGGTTGCTATGGGGTTTTCCCAGCCAGCATCGAGTTAAAAAAATAAAACGGTAATGCACTATTCCGCGGTAGAAGATTAGATTTTTCCGCGCGCGTCCAAACAATTCGGGAACGAGAGGGTTAATACAAACTTGAAGTTAAGTTATTTCCGATGAGCTGTATTACCATAGTAGCTCTCTTTGCTGTTTCTAGTACATTACGTGGAGGGTCAAACTGGTGGCAAGGCTCAATGTCTGCACACTTTAGGGTCAAAATACTAGAGAGAGATCCATCCATCTGAAGACTGCCCCGAAACTTTGTCTTGTTCTTGCTCACCATGCTGAACACACGTTCTTCTTCAGCGTTAGAATGAGGTAGAGTAAGAACCAACAGTGCAACTTTTGGTAGCTTGTTAAATACTGTTGAGCCATCTGGGTGTTTGAGTGTTGTGAGATAGGTCCAGAGAACATCCATGCGACAATGCTGTGAGTCTCCCTCTTTAATCACTGCTGACTCACACACATCCACAGGAAAGCTTTCATCCTGCAACAGCTGGTATTGGAGGAATTCATCTTCCAGAGCATTTATGTTAGTGGGTGATATATAGGGAAGGAATAAAGGATACCTATTAATTCATATGCACTTTAAAGTGCAGACAGTATGCATGCTTACAATAATATTATTATACCTGTCAATAAAGTACATCACTTGCAGGCCCGTTGCCAGAGGTTCGCATTGGGGGGTTCGGATTTTAAGACGTAAAAAGCCACACCTACTTTTGTTTCCTCATTAATTCTTCTACAATACTAAAAAACAAAAGATAAGTGAACTAAAGCTTATAATTTGTTATTCTACTTCAAACTATAATTCATTAAACAATGTTGATATTCGAGAGAAAAGCGGTATTATTCTCATGTAACCAGGCTTCTATCCATTACGGTGAGCTGTATATAAACAGTGCAACATTAATATGCCGTATTCGTACTACAAGTTATTTAATAGTACGGCGTGTAAACTGTCTGTTCGAAATGCATTGGAAAAATCGCTATAACTAAGTGAAATAGCACGGAACAAAGTGAAACGACATCGTAGCTTAAGTAAGAGTAAGTGCGCAGCCAGTTTTTTTTTTAATCATTTGCTGTGTAGCTACACTAGATAGTGGACTTACTATATGTATATGAGGTTTAACTTTCTCAGACACTTCCGAAGGCTCGAAGACTCCCTTTCTAATCTGTAGAAAAAAATCCGTTGCTTGTGCACTATTAATATCGAATCGCACGCTTACCGGTGCTATTATTCTTACTAAAGTGTTACATACACTTTATAAAGAATGTAACGTAGCAAGCTTTACTCATGCTGATATGAGAGCGAAATTTTTTATCCATGGAGCTGAATGTTTATTAGGTCACTTAGACTCAGACTAGGCCAGAAACAGCAGAGAATTCAAGCGCAGGTTCAGCACGATTGAACAGACGATGATATTCCAGAAGTTATATGTGGGGTGTAACTAAAATATTTGCTTCCGGTCACTCTAAAGGGGGGGTTCGACCGAACCCCTCGAACCCCCCCTGGCTACGGGTATGACTTGTGTCACGATAGAAGTTGAACATTGACCTAGATTGACAAATTGAGCATTGAAAAGAATGTCATCCTCAATTGGTAGGTTTTTAAGAGCATAATAGTCCAGTCATTTTATGATTTGACCTTAAACAAATTGCAACACAAACGATTCCAACTGTTTCTAATACAGAAAAATGTACTCTATAACATACTAAAAGTCCTAAGGAATCCCATGGGGGGAAAGTATTATTTTTTCTATTTTTAATAACGTGTATGATATTTATAGCCATTAGCTATTTTAAAAATAGTTATAGCTGAGCTGAGCGCACCGGCAACTGGAATCTGCATTTGCAAGCTGTTTCAGAAATGCTTCCATACTTGGCAGCCTCTGGGCACAATAATTACACAAAATCTGCTCTTATATATTTGCAGCGGATGTCTCACCTTCAGGATGAACAACCTGAAGTGTACCATCATTTCCAAGCAGGTTTGCATGTGGTCAGAAGAACTGATCGTTACTGGGCTGGTCTTTCTTCAGACCTTGTTATAGAATAGGTACTAATGAGGAGCATGAAAACAAGTGGTGGTCTCACAAGAGGACGAGGAATGACTGAACAACAGCGATTGATTTGGTTACTGTCTATGCCAGCTTGTGCTGAAATCAACAGAGTCATGCTTGAGTTGATTGGAGTATCATACAGTACAAGTGAGCAGAACAAGGACATGACCAAAGCAAGGCAAGATCATGATTGGAATGATACTCAGACACTTATGAAGTATTTACATGAGAGAAACCGATTCACTTCTGAGGACCATCTGCATAGCATTTCCACTGGGGTACATGCCAGCAGCTCAGTCAATGTTGACACAGCTAAAGACGTGGGTAACACAATTCTAGCTAGCATGGAGGGATATCTGCAGCAGACTACACTTTCAAGAGGAAAAACCAGGTTGTCACGCTGGACACAAAGTGTGTAGTGAGAATTGATGGTGCTGCTGTTCAGATAGACCCTCAACTCCTTTTCCAGCGACTAACAATTGCTGCCAAGGTAACTGAAATTCAGCAGGATATCTTCAAGTATGAGCTTTGTGGTCACCCACCAGCTCTCTTTGATGCACCACTTTTGCTCCGGGAGCCTCAGAAGCCAGTGTTAGCCAATGCCATTTGGGACCTTGTATCACCAACTACTCCTGCAGTTCTCGATGATGTCCAGTATGTGCTAGATGGTGGTGCCCTCATTCAGCGCATTCCATGGACGCGTGGAGCCACTTATCATGATATATGCACAGTGTACTCAGATTATGTGGCAAAGAAGTATGGGAGTTCCATTATTGTCTTTGATGGCTATGGTGAATCATCTACAAAGGACATAATGCATTTGAGACAAACCAAAGGCCAAGTTGGTGTGAATGTGGCATTCACTGAAGAAATGCAACTCAAGAAACTTTTCTTGCAAATAGTAGCAACAAGCAACAGTTCATCAACATGCTTCAATGGCTACTTAAAGAAGATGTGTGCTGTGTATCATGCATCAGGGGATGCTGACTTGCTTATAGTGCAGAAAGCTGTGGAGTCATCTTCAACTACTGACGACACAGTACTTGTTGGCGATGATACAGATCTTCTGATTTTGCTATGCTGTCATGCTAGCCTAGGCTTACATGACATACTTTTCCGACCAGAGCCTAAGAAAACTACCAAAAATCCCAGGGTGTGGGATATCAAGGCTGTGAAGCAGGCATTGGGGTCTGAAATCTGCACTAATGTTCTTTTTCTTCATGCAATACTTGGGTGTGACACTACTTTCCATTTATACGGTATCGGTAAGGGTGCGTCCCTCAAGAAGTTCAAGTCAAGCCGTCATTTCCGAGAAAAGGCCAAGGTATTTAATGCTGAGTCATCTACCCACATGGACATAGCTGCAGCAAGAGAGGAAGTGCTTGTTAGTTTGTACAATGGAAAGCAAAATGAACGACTAGATGTTCTACGCTACAAGCGTTTTTGTGAAAAGGTAGCTACAAGTGTTTCCCATGTCCATCCTCAAACTTTGCCACCATCTTCAGCTGCTGAAAGTGCCACAGTTTTCGTGTTTACCTTCAGGTACAGCAGTAGAAAGGTTTTGACCCCTATCCGCTAGAATGGAGCTGGGAAAAGCGAGATGGAGGACTGATGCCAGTACACACTGATTTACCCCCAGCTCCGGACGAGCTCTTAAAAATCATCCGATGCAACTGCCACACAGACTGCAGCACTTTACGATGCACATGTCGGAAGCATAATGTGAAATGCTTTCCTGCATGTGGCAACTGCATCATGGAATCTGGGTGAACAAATGCTGACAAGTGTTATTTTGATGAAACTGATGATGATGATACTGATTAAGAAATTTTGCATTACTTTGTTTTATCTTTGTTTGTTTGTTGTTTTTGCCTTGCCTTGCATCATTAATATTTATTGCCAATCAGCTGCTTTTCAATTAAATTATAAACTAATAAAATGAAGTATAATAGAAATGTATACGCGAATACTACTTTCTATTGTCATCACAATTATTAATAGTTGGTTTTGGTTTTAAAAAAAAGTGCTTTCGGTTGATTAAATTTTTTCATACTTTCCCCCTGTGGGATTCCTTAGGACTTTTAGTATGTTAAAGAGCACATTTTTCTGTACTAGAAAGAGTTGGAATCATTTGTGTTGCAATTTGTTTAAGGTTGACCCCCTTTTCTTCGTAGAATGACTGGACTATAAGTAGCAGCAGTAGTATAGAATAAACGAACAGCAGAGTAAAATAAATCAATGTCTCCATTGCTAATATCCCCATCATTGAGCAGTTTTCTAATTTGCTGTCTCACCGTGAAGCCAATGAACAGGGCATCATCTAATATATGACAAAAACAGGGATGAACATAGAAATATTGGATTGAGGGAAAGGGGGTGTGTGAAAGGGGGGTGAGGGAGGGGGGGTTGCTATTATGAATATCCTGCATTAGTGACCCTAGATGTGTCTCCGCCACCTTGTATATTTCCTTGGCTTTTAGTAGAAATAACCCTACTTGCTTTAATGTCAAAGGAAAAGAATTGTAGAAATCACTTTGAACATTGGGATCAGAATCGCAATAATCTTCCATGGAGTCTTCTGGATTACTTCCTCCCTGTTCTTCAGGATTACTTCCTCCCTGTTCTTCAGGATCAGCATTGTAGCAAACACTTGATACATCTAGCACATCCCTATGAATCTGATATAAATGATGCCTGTAGGAATCAAATTTCTTATACGTGCGAGGACACCCGTCTATACCACAGCATATATGGAAACCAGCTTCATGAGCGTGATTAGCTCCAATATGGCGTACAACAGCCTTCATGCTCGCACCAGCAAACCACTCGCATAGCGGACAGAACCATACGTTAGAACTCGACATTTTTACATTCAAGATAGCAGTTTCAACAACATCACCATGCCACACCCCACTATTAACATTCGTTATTATGTCCACGACGTTGCACGCGCTACGTGGGTCTGGGACGACGCTCTACTACACCTACCTATAGCTAGCCACTCCGAGCCCGTCCCCAGCCTCGTGGAGTATTGTATTTTCAGGTGTCTAGGCTCTGCGTGCAAGCGTGTCTCAGCTGTGGGTAGCGTATCTGAGCTCTGGTATATGTCAAGACTATGGATGCAGGTGGAAAAAAGATTCTGGTGGCCTGCGCAGGCAGAGGAAAAGTTCTTACTATTGATAATGAAGATGGAATTAGTAACCTCGCGCGGGAATTTTATGCCGCCTTTTAATAGCAGGCATGTCTAAGGAATTACAGCACAGGTTTGAAACTTACCCTAGATTAGGAAGACATGCTTACCTGGGAAAGTGGTATTAAGGCAGCTAATAATATTTATGTGTTAGTTAAACATCTACTTTTTGAGCTAAGCAGTAGATGTTATGCATAGCACTTTCACTTACACTTGCGCAATGGACATACCAACACAAGAGTTACACTAAGTTTCCTGCGTTTAGCTTCTTTTTTTTTTCTTATTTACTTCAGAGAATGTTAACACTGTTGTGTAGGGCGTATAACTATGACATTTCAAACTGACCCCCTATTCGCTCACCTTTTTTAAATTCTCTTCCGTTCTTTTTAAACCTGCTGCGGTCTTACCTTGCCAATTCCACCTGCTTTATAGTTGCAATTAATCGCCTGGTACCTTTCTTTTTGAAACCTACGCCACCTTACCTCATCTATTACACCTACTTTTTAGAATTAACCACTTTCTACTAAATGTAACGATACTTTACCCAAGATGTGACGACGATACTTTACCCACCACGGGATGAAGATGCTGTACTCAACACGTGATGACGACGCTTTACCCAACACGTGATGATGATGCTTTACCCAACACGTGATGATGATGCTTTACCCAACACGTGATGATGATGCTTTACCCACCACGGGATGACGATGCTTTACCAAAAGCCATTTAAGCTCATTAATTATTCATGAATTACACCCACTGTCGGTCAATGTTGTCTATGTAGTTACTGATACACAAGCATATTATTATATAGAAGTATTTTACTTCAATAAGCTTCTATTTTTGTATTTCCATGATTACAAAAGTAGATTTTATGTATAGCAATTGACTGTTAATTTTAGCGAACAAATGCAAAATAATTTTCTAAACTCAATTTCTTAAGAAGTGGTAACTTCTGTACTATCAATTTAAGCCATTATGACTATCTGAATTACAAGTAACTCTTGACAACCAACTCTCAGCTACAAAACAGAAAGGCCAATGTTTTTTAGTAAAGTTAGCTAATAAATGAAATTATGTACTTACCTCATCTTCTCCTGAGTAGCGGTAGCTTCCTTAGTATTAATATTAAGGCATTCTGGCTACCAGCATTTTGCAGGAATTATCTCACAATGAAGCACAAGAGCACAAGTAAGACTTGCTTAATGCTGCAGTATCAGAAAAAATAGAGATCAAGCCTAAAAAGCTGTGTTTTAAAGGGGAATAAGGCACCTGCGTGTGCATTTAAGGGCCATATGTACCATCCATTATATATAATGTGTATCTGATTTTTAATTGTCAACAGTACCTCGCTCATTTGCTCGCTCGATAACTAGTGGTATGCTTGAGCACAAATATGGAGCGAGCCTGCCTAGTTAGGTTACGTAACTACAATAATATTGTTATAATATAATGTATCTTACCTGAAGAAGCTTCTATTTCCATATTTCATGATGACCATCACCTTGGCATCCTCCAAGTAGTAATATTTCCTTAGTAGCTTCTACCAGTGGCTCTTGACAACTAACTAGTGGCACATAGCAGCCCCAGAAAACAGTGACGTTTGAGATTATGTCTGGTAAAGGGGTTTCAATGCCATAATAACCAGTCACAGCAACTTTTAATATCATGAAGAAGAAAAAACAATTGTTTTCCAGGAATTATCACAATTTGGGCAGTAAATGGCACCCATGTGCGCTTTTAACCCTCTCGTTCCCGAATTGTTTGGACGCGCGCGGAAAAATCTAATCTTCTACCGCGGAATAGAGCATTACCGTTTTATTTTTTGTACTCGATGCTGGCTGGGAAAACCCCATAGCAACCATATATCACTAAATAGACCAAGAGTTTGGGATTCCCCTCATTTTTTGATTGAGAAAATTGAATAATATTTAGGCCCTCTACTAATACTTTAAAAAAAAAATTTTTCCCCCCCCAAAAATTCCACTTTTTCCCATCAATAAAAATATAATAAAAAATAGAAATAATATTGTTTGATGCATTGTATACCAATATTATATTAGTTCAACAATAAAATATGTTGTTTGTTGTGTTTGGTGCTGATTGTGATCATGTAGAAGACATCTATGAGTGTCCACAAGGAACATATGCCATCGGACGTCGAGCTCCACTACAAAACAATTTCATATACACAAAAACACAAACAACAAAGATATTTGTAATACAAACAACAAATTATTCATGATCCTATATAATTGCAACTTTATGATGTATTTATTGTATGCGGTTTCATACAGGCTTTTTGTTTGGGGTGGGGCTCCGAGTGTACTTCGCCACACCCATTTTTTGGAACCTACACTACTTTGATGCACATCTTTGCATAAGGGTCTATACTTCACACTGATGATCAGTGTTCGGTCCTATGCACTAAATGGCTCAGTTATGATAGGAACATAATGGGATACAATATCAGACTAAAAAGAAATGCTTCCAAAATGTTCATTTCTATTCAATTCCCTAAATTCTAGGGGGGAACCCAGGGCTAGCCTCCCACTGTATGAACCCCTGGTATGTATATCGTTGTATTGAGAAAGTTTAATTTGAAAATGAAAAGCAGTACAAGCACACACGTGGAATTCAACTTACCCGTCATGGATGGTGTCACAGACTGAACGATCCCTCCTAGGTTAGGATCCGGAACCTCCATACAATACCAAAAAAACACAGACAACAATGATATTTGTAACATAACAGCTGGCCTCGCTGAATTGCCCCCCCTCCCCCGTCATTACTTTTCACTGACATTCTTGTACCATAACCCCCCCTCCCCCGTCATTACTTTTCACTGACATTCTTGTACCATAATCCCACCAGCCCTAGCTGGACACCCAAATATCAGTAAGTTGAAATGAAATTCAACTTACTTGGCATGGATGATGTCACAGACCGAAAAAGACCACCGAGTTCGTTCTCTCTCAGGTTGGATCCGGAAGTGCCACATACTGTTTGTTCATGGTTGCTCTCTCTCTCTTTCCACAAATGCACGCACACACATACACATACACACACACACACACAAGAAAAAAGAAGCTACAGGTGAATACAGATCATAAAAATAAATCTATAATTTATTATACATAAATTGATTGGTGTACACACACACACACATGAAATTCAACTTACATGGGCATAGTAGTCACGATCCAGAGTTCCCTCCCAGGTTGTATACGGAAGTGCCACATACTGTTTGTCCACGGTTGCTCTCTCTCATTCCACAAATGCACACACACACATACACACACACACTAGAAAAAAGAAGATACAGGTGAATACAGATCATAAAAATAAATGTATAATATAAATTGACTGGTGTACACACACACACATACATGAAATTCAACTTACATGGGCATAGTAGCCCCGATTGGAAAAGACCCCACCCCCCCCCCCGAGTTCGTTCCCTCCCCGGTTAGATCTGGAAGCGCCAGAATAACATTTCAACTCCACGCACACACATATACATCGAGTGTGAAGCTCCACTACAACACCACAAAAACACAGACAACGACAACGACAATAACAATACATATTATATACAACTTTTGGGATGTTCAGGGGGGGGGAGGAGCAGCCACAAATATCAAAGTCTGTGGTCCTTCACACAAAAGATTATGGAATATCAATGGGTGTGTTGTCATCTTTCTTCCACTCTCCCCCTACCTCATCAACCCGACTCTTGTTCTTCGATTCCCGCCTTCTCCGACCGCGAGGACGTCCAGAACTCGGAGCAGGAGGAGCCACTTTCTCTTCTTCATCACTGGAACCTGCTGCCTATTCGTGTTTCATCATTGGAAGACTCAGGTCCGGTATCCTCTCCTTCATCACTGGAAGACTCTGCTTCTGTCGCCTCATCTGCGTAATCTGGGTCGGTGACTGCATTCACATCTGGTCCTAGTAGTATATGTGGTAAAAAATTTTTTTACTTTTTTTGAACATTTGAATTTGTTCAAAAAACCACACGCCACTTTCAAATCTCAAAACTCAATGAAATATATATATGTGACCGGATTTGGGAAAATCCGCCTAAACGCGGCAAACAATTTTTTTCAGTATCACCGGGTAAAGCCTTATGGGTCGATTTTTTTTGAAATTTTTTTTTATGGCAGAAATGGATAGACACCAGTTAGCTCTAGCTTATGACGCAGTTGTAAGCTCTGGCGTTCTCCAGAACTCACACTAGGAGGCTAGAAACACTAGCCGGTTGGACTCGTGTACGGAGAGTTGCTAAGAAATTATTGGCGGGCTTTTCACTAACAGCCGGGAAAAAACTGTAGCTAACTAATTCACTTACTATTCTACATAATTCACATACTCACGCAATTCTCGTCATCATAGTTTTTTAAGGAGCCCTGCATTAAGCCTTTAGACTTCTTTCAATCCGCCTGTAACCGGTTTATTCCATAGTTTCCCGGAGACACGCAGTAATAGTATACGGACACACAGCACGCCCCCTGACCTTAGCAACGCCTTTACCCGACGTTTTTTCGAAATCAGCAATAATAAGCTTAGCAATAATACTGAAGTGTTGTAGTGCATAGGGCGAAGACGGCTTGTGCTACAGCTTCCAAATTAGGAGGAAGGCATCCCAAGGCCCCGTGCAGCCTACTGGTAGAATAAATTAGAAAACTTTAGATGCCGCGTTTAGCCGGGTTTTCACAAATCCGGTCACATATAATATAGCTAAACAGCTTACTCTATCTCAATATAGCTATAAATAAGTCCTTTCCACAACAGAAGCCTGCCATTTTTCAAGAGAAAGACAAGAGAAAGACAAGCTTACCTCGATCATCTCATTTTCAGTATCAGAGTTGACGGGGTCTGGTCCACCAACCCTGATACAGGGCCTCCTATAGCCTTAGATGTCTATGGAACGCCGTTTGTTTCAAAACTGCCACAAAAAAATCGTTCGTGCTAGACTCACATTGACGCGGGTTAAGCTAATTCTTACGCGGGGCAGGCTAATTCTTACGCGGGGTAGGCTAATTCTTACGCGGGGTAAGCGTATTCGTATTCTCTTAATTTATTGCGGGTAGAGTTATTTTTAAGCGGGGTAAATTCATTCTTCTGGCGCGGAGACCCTTTTCCTCAAATGCGCTAAAATGGCTTCGTCGTCTGAGGAAGACAGAGGACTGAAAAACGCTCTTGAAATGGCCGGTCTGGGCCATTTGTATGGAACATTTTTAAGTGAAAAGGTAAACACTTGATGTTGTATGATCACCTGTTATTGTTTATGTATGATTATACTGGTATATAAAAGCGGAGGAAGGAACTGGGCGGGGATATATCTAATGACCCTTTTCCTTCTCAACTTGCATGTATTCGACTATGAAATGTATAATGTGCCATACTATGGAACCCCGTTTGTTTCACTGTTGCTTTTACAACCTGTATTATTGACTTTGTTAAGGAAGATACAGTGCTTAACCGATTATCGCCGAATTACGCATTTCCGCGTCAAGCACGAGGGTGCTTCACAGCGCGGGTTACGCATTTTTGCGTAACCGCCATAGTACCCGCTTCAATTAGCTACCAGCAGCAATCGCAAGTGTTTCAAGAGCTCCCACAACGCCGTAGCGATTCTCCTGTGAGGTAAGTGTAAGGGAGGCAAGGTTTTAATGACCCTTACCATAGAAATTTTTTTATTATTTGTAGATTGAAATTGTAGCACTGTTTGTCTATAAAGAAAATCAAAGTTACAAAAAAAATAATATGTATAGCTATAACTAATGGACAAAAATATTTATCAATTATTAATATGATATAAAGTTGTCAATAAAATTTAAAGACTGCCAAGAAGTCTTCATAGAGGGCAGTGATGAAGAATTTTATGATATCAAAGAAATAGAGATAGAATAAGGCAGAAGACTTCTCAGGTGTAGAGGTCCGTGGCCAAGAAGTCTTCATGGAGGGCAGCAATGAAGAATTTGATGACCTGGAGGAAATAAAGGTTGAAAAAGGCAAGCTATTTTAGCTTCGTTTGTTCATACACAGAGGGTTATATAGATTTTGAACAACACTAACCACAAAAAGGTCAAGTTATTATTGCATGAGGATACAGACTTTCTTCCTCCCAGTTCTCCCCTACTTGAAGGTGCCCATAAAATGGATTTCTTAGGAGAAAGTTTCTCAGGTATGAAGAGAAGGATGTGCAATCTATGTCAAGAACAGTAACAACAGACACATCATGGTACGGTACAGTGGTGATTATGGGGTGTGGCTTTGTCACCATGGGAGTTCAATCAGACTGCTTCATAGTATTATCAGAAAAAAATCCTAGAATTGCAAACACAGTAGTCTATATAATTGCTTGTTATGTTATAATATTATATTATTCTAGTATATGGCTCACACACAAAAAAAAAAAAACAGCCAAAATCCATAGTTGCTGAATTATTTCAAAGCAAGCGGCTGGTGAACATTTAAAACAACAATATATAGCTATGAAACATGAGGTCTTAGCCTAAACTTTTACAATACTGATGCTAACAATGGTATACTTACCTTGAAGCTTGTAGTTTCCAATGAGTGCGCACTTCATACACTTCAAACGCCTAGAAACTAAACAAAACTTAGCCCGCGGGTAGAGGAGGGCTTTAGCTTCAATCAGTTAATACATCGCCGTCGGTTACTTCGAAGCGTATTGCCTCTAGACAAGAAAAAGCTCAGGCGGTTCAAGCCTCGAGGTGACGGTCACGATTTCTTGTAAACAATTTCGGAGTACGCGCACGTAATCGCGAATTTAATTTCCGGCGTTAATCGGTTAAAAGACATTTTTGTTTCTTGATACCTTTTTAGTTTTACTTTGGGCTATTAGTTTGTCATTTGTTTGTTTGTTTTGTTGTTTTTTGTTTTTGTTCTTCATAGATAAAGATCCAGGTTGTTCCTCTTCTCTCTGATGATGATTTAATAAGACTTGGTGTTACATGTCTGGGTGACAGGGCGGTGTTGAAGAACATCTGCAAAAATATGCAAAGTAAAATACCTAATGCACTCTATGTATCCCTGTTGTTGTTGTCACTAAAATGTATCCTCTTGTAGAGCAGGATAACATAAATACTGAGATGCAGAGTGCTTTTCCATCTATACAAGGTTCCTCAAGCCAAAATGCTGTAGATAGTCATGAAGCAGTTTTAACTAAAGCTCAACGAATGCTTACTCAATTACGTTCAAACCCAGTTGATTTCCATGCTCCCAAAAGAAAAAGGCATCGTAAATCTGGTGCAGTTGGCAAGAAAGTCAAAGATTTTCAGCGCAATGTTATAGTAATTGATTATCAAGGTGCTAAGCCACCAGCTGTTCATATCCTACATGAGTATGACAAAGTTTATCAAGGTGTTCTGCTTTTCAATAACAGTATGTCAGAGGACAATATAAGGGCTGAGATATGTATGCTTATACAGCAAGAACCTAGTGATATATATGATTTTTCAGCTCTTGATCCTTCTGATTTTGAGTTTGTTAAGTGTGTTAACAAACGTGTCCGAACACTTGGTGGTAATGGCGTCTATGATGGAGATGGTTTACGAGAGTTGTATCGTTCTGGTGGTATATATGTTCGTCTAACAAAATCCTTCAATAAGGTAAATACATAATCACAAAATTATTTTTACACCATACCCTATTAACTCATTAAATACTGAGTTTTGGGGGAACTCCATTTCCCTACAAACTTAAGACAATTAAAAAATGAGTTTCAACCAAGGTAATTATATGCAAATTTATTTAGTGCACATTTAACATTCACTTTTGATTAATAAAAGTAATGCTGTGAAATAATTAATTTCATGAAACTTCCCAAAAAAATTTACAGTGCCTGCCGTGCCCACTTTTAACAATCTTCCACCTTCATGACAGTTTTCAGATCCCAGTTTTATTATAATTGACCAATTCATTGCTGATATTCCTTTTTGTACGTAGTCAACATCAAATGGTGAGTTAAAGTACAAAATTAAGCAATCAGTTAAGTAGCTTTAAAAAAATGGGTTTAGGGTCAATTTGATCCACTGTGGTATATAGTCGATGAGTCAATATATCAATCATGGTAACTTGCAGTTTAATTAAACATCTGTGGATATAGCTATTTAGTCAGTGGAAGTTGTGTGTGTGGCATATTATGTCAAGAGGGGGATATAGCTAACTTGGAAGTAGGATAGTTCAATTAAACACTGAGAGTATGCATTATCTTATTATTACAGACTAATATAAAGTGTCATGGGTTAAACATCATTTTGCATTTGTGCAGGTATACTCTGAAAGTGTTTGTCTAGAACATATTTCTCCAGATGATTCTTGTAGTAGTACAGAAAAACCCTCATTAGCTGCAGGATCTCCTTTGTCTCTGTTGTCAGAGCATCAGGATACTCTTCTCACTCCGTCATGTCCATTGCCGCTTCAGTCATCAAGTCCACATTTATCTCCACTTGTGCTGTCAGGGCATCAACATTCGTTACTTTCTCAACCAGGTCCATCATCTCAAACTCTTTCACCTGAAATATCAAATCAAGTGACTGAAAAATCAATTATTGATTTTACAGTAGAAGACCCCTCATATGTGTAAGTATACATGGTACACTTGATTTGAGTTGGGAGGCTATGTAAGCTTAAATTCAATTATTAAATACTGGTTTGTACAGGACATATGTGACCGGATTTGTGAAAACCCGGCTAAACGCGGCATCTAAAGTTTTCTAATTTATTCTACCAGTAGGCTGCACGGGGCCTTGGGATGCCTTCCTCCTAATTTGGAAGCTGTATCACAAGCCGTCTTCGCCCTATGCACTACAACACTTCAGTATTTTTGCTAAACTTATTATTGCTGATTTCGAAAAAACGCCGGGTAAAGGCGTTGCTAAGGTCAGGGGGCGTGCCTTGTGTCCGTATACTATTACTGCGTGTCTCCGGGACACAATGGAATAAACCGGTTACAGGCGGATTGAAAGACGTCTAAAAGGCTTAATGCAGGGCTACTTAAGAAACTATGATCACGAGAATTGCGTGAGTACGTGAATTATGTAGAATAGTAAGTGAATTAGTTAGCTACAGTTTTTTCCCGGCTGTTAGTGAAAAGCCCGCCAATAATTTCTTAGCAACTCTCCGTACACGAGTCCAACCGGCTAGTGTTTCTAGCCTCCTAGTGTGAGTTCTAGAGCACGCCAGAGCTTACAACTGCGTCATAAGCTAGAGCTAACTGGTGTCTATCCATTTCTGCCATAAAAAAATTTCGAAAAAAATCGACCCATAAGGCTTTTACCCGGTGATACTGAAAAAAATTGTTTGCCACGTTTAGGCGGATTTTCCCAAATCCGGTCACATATATTGACCTGCTGACAGACAGTGATTTTTCTGATGATGCGAGAGCTCTTGTTCAGCATTCAATTGAGAGTAGTATACTAGACAGGTATATATGCATGTTTATGTATCAGCTATGATTAAAACATAAATCAACAAGAGCAGCTGCAATATTGTGGACATGATTACATCCAATGTGTATCCCTTTAACCCTAGCCTTAAAGTCATAGTAGGATTTGTTTTATTGTAAATTACTGTGGCAATCATATTGACCTGTGCTCTACACAAGTTGATTGAAGTGATGACTATTAAACATTTATGTATGTGTTCATATGATTTATGATGTGGTTAATTTTTGTCTTTATCGGAAGTCAGCATAAAGAGACTGTGGATATGCTAGAATTACTAAAGAACCATGTTCAGAAATATATGACTATTGCAATGCTTCCATGTGACCGTCAACATATAAATATTCGGCGAAAGCATGTTTGGAGTGATATGAGACGGGCTATGAAGCGTTTGTCTTTCAATCCTACAATTGGGTTGGAAATAAATTTTGTTGGAGAAGATGCACAGGATGCAGGTGGTCCACTTCGAGAGTTTTTTCGACTCTTATGGAGAGAAATTGCTGCAGATAGTAGCCTTTTCACTGGACCTGAAAATAGGAGGCTTCTTACTCACAACTCCATAGCACTACAAAATGAACATTATGCATTGGTTGGCCGTTGTGTTGGATTATCTTTACTGAATGGTGGAGGTGGCCCCCATTTTCTTTCAGAGTCTGTTGTATCCTATATCTTAGGTGAATCATTGGGAACATTATCTGTTGAAGAAGTACCAGATTTTGAGATTAAAGAAAAAATTATTAAGGTAGATTTATGCATTATATAAATATTGTATACATACCATTACAGTTTGTGTTGCTCCTTTCCAGTTATCAATGATGGACTCCGTTGACCAGCTCAAAATAGCACTGGATTCTGCAGAGTACCTTTTTCGATTTGATGCCGGGGTTTCTATACTTGGTACATATCTGTAAATCAGAGTTGGAACAGTTTAAACGAGGGTGTTCTGAGTTGGGTGTACTTGACCTCTTCCGTTCAAGTCCAGTTCACTTCAAACCACTACTTCTTGCTGATGGAAAGCCTAAATTAACAACAAAAGAAATTTCTTCCATGTTTAAAGTGCAGTGGTCACCACAAGGTTCAAATCAAAGAGAAACTGAAGAAGCAGTCATTTTAGGATGGTTGGAGTACTTGGAAGGTATTAAAGGTAGGTAGCTATATCAGGATTTGTTAGCTGTGTTTTTGGCTCTTTTTTAAACTCAACATGATCTGCTACATTGTTTCTGTAGGTGGAAGATTGATTGAGAAAGAAGATCCCGAAGCTGATGACATTACTGTTACCTTAGAGATGGTTTTAGCATTTGCTACAGGAGCTGACCATGAACCTCCTCTAGGGTTCGAGAATGTACCAGAAATACAATTTGAAACTAGAAAAGATCGATTCTTTCCACGTGCAAGTACCTGTGTTCCAGCGTTAATTTTGCCTATTATGTTGAATGATCCTGATGAATTCAGAAAGAAAATGGATTGTGCAATTATATGTTGTCATGGTTTTGGAAATCCATAAACTTTATCATTGTGCAAACTTGTTTCAGCTACTAGCTAGCTAGCTACTGTTGTGTTGCATTTCATGATTTTTGTCTTTGTCTTGATTATACGTATTAAATTTTTGGTGGTTCTTAATTTTTGGGGGAAAGCAAGTCGCTATTTATATTGATTTTGGATACATCTACATGACATTATAACATTTTAACCAATGTATTCATGAACATAGAGATTTGACAGAATAGTAATCAAATTCATGATGATCAATTACTAAGCTTTTATGCATAAACTTGTACATTGTGAAAGGACATAATATAAATTGGTTTTTATGAGATCATTGCAGACACAGTACCATATAAGAAAAGATAAAGATCCACTCCATTGTACTCACTGTGTGCCAGAGGGTCATGGTGTTCTTTAATGTAACGATGCTGAGCAGGTGTCAATTCAACCCTTGTGAGTGGAATTACAACAGATCCATTATCAAAAGCATTTGATTCATACTCTGTATCTACTCCATACTCTGATGGTTGTTGCAGCACATCATGAGCAGCAAAACAAATGCCCCTGGTCCATAGCTGTACTGGTGACAGTCCTCCTTCAGTCCGAAGTGGGTGGTTATTCCATCCTTCAGTGAATTTTTGTAACTGAAGATTCAACCGTGGAATGTAGATGTATTGAAGACAGAATAAGTGAGTATCACTTAGAGGGTTCAATAAGCCACTATCTTCCATTTCATAAAACAGATTGTAGTATATATGGCAAACACAAGTAAAAGTATCACGCCACAAGCGTTCTATACGCTGGTTGTGAACACTGGAACCAGTTATGTTACTCATACGACCAGTATCTCGACACAACAACATGGCTCTTGCAACATCTACATTCTCACCTCCATAATCTGACCGAACTCTAGATGGCCAACCATGAATCCGTGCTGCAGCTAAAAAATGTTGAAATACAGTAGCAGCCTTATTGTTATCAGATGCCTGGAGGTAAGTAACTTTTCGGGAGTAGCCATCTATTCCTCCATGTATAACAATTCTCCATCGTATGAGGCAGTGATGGCCATCAATGTGCCAAAGGGCATTTGATGAAGCTACATTATATCTTCTTCTGACCACTGTAGTAGATGTGCGTAACTCCACCAATCTCGGACTAACTCTTAACATTGATTCACGGACCCTTTTTCGAGAAACTGTCAAGCCATACCCTCGCAAATATCCCCACATCATGATAGCACCACTGTTGGGAGATCGTTGAACAAGCATCTGCACAATAGCATCCAATTCACTATCCAAAATGCTATTTGCTGTATAGAAGCCTAAACTCCGACAGTGACGCCATAATGTTGTCCTTGATACCATCAAAATTTCTGAGCACTGACTCCATGTCAATTTCAAATCACGTAAAAATTCCAGCTGAGAAAAAAAATAAATATATATATATAAAACATTAGCCAGTTATGTCATTATGCCTGAGTTCATCAACTTTACTCATTCCTGAATTGTTTTGTTTATAATAGTAGACACTAGCAATGATTGAACAATAACAGACGTTTCGACATCTTTGCAGATGTCATCATCAGTGATGATATAGTATGAATAGATAAGTAAACATATTTTAAAGAATGCGTCAAGGACACTCCCAGCCATAACTTGTTTATTTCTTGTTAATTTTGATTTTCCTTGATGCATTCTTTAAAATATTTTTAGTATCTATTCATATACATGATGACATCTGCAAAGATGTCAAAACGTCTGTTATTGTTCAATTATTGCTTGTGTGTATTATGACAAACAAGATAACAATTACGGATATACCTAACAACGCTTAGATTATATAAATATATTTACTCATTCCTCTTACATGTCTAGTTTTGTAGTAAAAATGGCAGTGTTCTATTGTTAAACATTAATTATACAGTGTAATGTTTAATACACTTTGGTTATACCACAAAATTGGCCAAGAATGATTTCTTAAAATCTACTTAGTAGCTAATCACAAAAAAAGTTGGGAGGTAGGAGTGACTTTAGTAGTTTAGGGAGAAGTTTCTCCTGCTTGAAGTAAACACTTCAAACCTTCTCTTACCTAACCACTTATCAGCGAATTGGCAGTTAGGTAAACAATCAAGCCCATGAGACTTGCCAAAGCACACACATGCTAACCCACTCTTACCAATTCTATGTTAATAGTCTTTTGCGGCCTTCCTCCCCTCTCAGTCTCTATAGTAGTAGTACCACCTTCAATTCTTAACAATTTAGTCCCCCAGGTAATTATAAGTTGATCTATACACCGATGCAGATCTAGAAGCTGAGCAACTTCAGACCCAGCTGAATCAGCCACCAAGGAGGAATCATACAATATGCTTGATATAGATATGCAGAGAGAAGACTACTACAACCGTGGAGGTAAAACAGGGTGGTATCAGTTGCTTCATAATTCTCCGTTGAAAAATACCTCCTACAACACTCCAATACCTCCTCAATTAGATTTAACAACTGGCCTAGGTGGGACATTAGACAGGTCAAAGGAAAGGTGTCGTCAGCCAGAATATACCCCGCGCCAAAATATCTACCCCGTGACAAATTAAATATGCCCCCGCGTCAAAAAAACTTGCCCCGCGTCAATGTGAATTAGCTTACCCCACGTAAGAATTAGCCTACCCCGCGTAAGAATTAGCCTACCCCGCGTAAGAATTAGCCTACCCCGCGTAAGAATTAGCTTACCCCGCGTAAGAATTAGCTTAACCCGCGTAAATGTGAGTCTAGCACGAACGATTTTTTTGTGGCAGTTTTGAAACAAACGGCGTTCCATAGATGTCGTCGAATCGCGTTATGGAACGAGAAGCCCCATGACCTTTGACCTCCAAGCTTGCGGGCGAACTTTCCACTACTAGTGAACACACATTGCTATTTCATTAGAAATCAGTCAACACCAAGAATTACCATAATCTGAGTTGCACCAAAGTTAAAAAAAAAAAAAAAAAAAAAAAAAAAAAGAGGGTCTTTAGCACCCATGAAGGGATGCATAGCCATGTAATAGTATTTGTTTTCTTGTTTGGTTAAATATAGCCATTCAACTTGCTAATTTCTTTTTTTTTGTTAGTTTGAACTGTATAATTACCCAGTAAATTAAAGTTTGATTAAAAATACTGACAATTTCGAGTGTCTTGACAGCTCAAGAAAAAAAGATGATTTCTAGAGAAGAGATAGATCCCTGTGATATTTTAACCCACTATATAATTCAAGCGCAACTAAAGGTGAAGTACGAAGAAAAGCATTAAGTTATTTTAGACAAAAAGATGACATAATTAAACAAATGTTTACTATTCAATATTAATTTGTTCAGTCATAGAGGCTTCTATAATAGGTGGAGATGACAGTTTAGTGGTCACTGTTACTGGCTCAATAGCATCAAAATGAGTTTGTGACACATGAATAATTTCGATCCACTCATTCTTCATCTTTAGGTGGGAAATGAAAGTAGACCTGCTAAGATCACTTGATGGTGCTGTTCGAGGTGAATATTTTATCCATGTTGCTTGGCCTAGACAGTAACTGTCTGTAGCCAAGAATACATCAGCCTGAAACAAGGATGAACAGGCCAATATTTCAACTGTTGTACCCCATGTGCAGGTTTTCTTCATATTTTTAATGTGTTCAGAGAAACTGGTATTACAATTGATAGCATTGTGCAAACCACTAAACACTTCCTCATTGTTTTTTTCAAAATTGGTAATCAACTTTCTAAGTTCCAGGTGATGATCTTGAGTGCCTGTTAGCTGAAAAGATAGTGCCCTAAATAAACAGTTTCCATCTCCTAAAACTCTGTAAATACGTCGGTTTTGTTGCTGAAGAAATGGGATTAATAAGTTGTATCCACTTTGTGGTCCTGCACATGATTTTGAACAAAAACCTTCAGGTATTGGAATATCGTCCAGATTGCTACCAGGTAATGCAACAAATGTTGTACCCATACCCTGTATTATAGCAATAATATATATAATACATAAGTACAATGCATATATATTATGTGTTGTAATATATATGTATATTATTCTTATATGTATATTATCTATTGCATGTCCATGGAGAGAGGTTTATTATACATAAGTACAATATACATATACGACCACAAAGAGAAGTTAGATGGCTATTTGAGCAAGCAGCAGAATTTCACTCCTAATTATTTTGTGGATTGTTATAAGTATGACAATCATTTATAATATCCTGAGCTAAACTATCACACTATTGTTATTTGGCTTAATTATTACATGATCACAGTCATACAGGTTCTCATGATATTTTTAACTACCTTGTAGATAAAAGTTACAATCTTTTTTAACTGTGATTAATAAGTAAATAACACTTTCCTTGATAACAGCTTCATTGGAGTAACGTTGCAGTGTATTCATCTTCACACTCTCCCGCTGACTAACAGTGTCTTTTGGTATATTTTGACCTGTGCTTCTGGTGTCAGAAATCTCTGAAGTAAAATGTAAAACACATACCCTCTGAATACACCGTTTCTTTTTTCTTCCTGGACCACCAAATTTAGGCATGTCCAGGCAGAACTTGCAGCACCCACAGTCTGCTGTAAGACACCCTGAACAGCTGCATGCTTTCTTCCGTTTGCAACCTATTGTATTATTCAACAATACTTCACTTGCAGTTTATTATATATGTTTACATACCAGCTTTAGAAGGCACTGTCACTTTACTTTCTGACATAACTTGACCCTCAGAATAAGATGTAGTCACCTTACTTTCAGAATTTACTTGACTATCACGGCACTCTGCAAATAGCAGTAAGAATAAAATAGTGTACAAATATTTGTGTATCTTACCAGTAGCAGTAGCAGTAGCAGTGCTTGTGTCAATTGTACCATCTTCAAGCTTCTTGAAAATCTTTCTTTTTTCTTCCAAATTTGCATGTCTAAACAGTATACACAATGTTGTTAATTACAGAGCAATTACTAATAGTATTACAATACTTTAGTACTAGTCCACTTTTCTTTCTTCCAGGAACTTTAGAAGTTCTTTGAAATCGCCACTGAAGTTCCTTGGTTTCTCCTGGGGCAATATTTTCTTTCTTTTCCAAAGGTAATACTGAAGTACTGTTGACATTCATTGCTCCTCTGCATACAGCCACAGCACGCTCTAATAAAGCATTTATATGTGGAAGGTACTGTAACAGTGGGGTATTATCATGTGTAACAGAAGTCTGCAGTTCCCTCATCAGATTCTCAAAACTCTTCAGTTGTAGTGAGTTGTCTACAATCAAAAATTTTTAACACATTTTAAACATCTAAAATGCCAATAAAACACTAACCTAGTTTTGGATGAAATACTGACTCTGCACAAGATAGTTCAATTTCCAAATTCTCAAAAGACTGATTGCCTGAAGACAAGTCAACATCTGTACTGTTTTCTAGAGAATGGACTCTATGAATGTGTTTGCATATGTGCCCATTGTTATATTCATAACATGAAGAGTCACACTTATACATATGTGGACAAAGATATTGACACTCTGCAGCCAAGCAGACATTCCTTTCTTGTAGATGTGATGATGCGGAACATTTTGAACAAGTGGAACTGATTACTTCAACACGATACCCATTGAGATTGCAACCTGATTGGCTGTTTATGATCCATGATCCATCTTCCATTTTCTAAGCAAATATCCTTATGACATTGCAGACATGATGCAAAAATAAACTATATACCTTAACATCTTGGATTGGGATTAAAAGTCCACGCTCATGTCTGCTTAAGCTTTCTTTGAACTTGCGATCAGCTGCTGGTGGAAGCTGGTGATTTCGCTTGTAATTAAAAAAAGCATCTTTTTCATACTGCAGTAACTGAAAAATAAGGAAGTCTACCCTACGATTGACCTTTCCATTCAATTGAACAGTTTTCAGCTGGTTGTGAAAGCTGAAGTGCATGCATAAATAATGGTAAAATAATGGTAAAACAAACAAACACACACAAATAAATAAATGAATAAAAGAAATGTGATTACCTTTCCAGATACATATTTGTATCTGTATCGCCATGCTGAAAATGTCTATGACATTTTGCCCATTTTTCTACATGTAGATATAAATTAATAAAGAGTCAATATAAAATTTAGATACTTACCTACTCTGTTTGCATAGTTATTGGTAAAGTATTGTATGAAATCCGGTTCTTCAGGCAACCATAGCTGAATAAATTTGTCCATCTTATCTTGAAAAGTGTCGCAATCATGTTCTAATCTCAAAATGGACAAAGTTTGATAGATTTCTAACTGGTGTTTGCAGTCAACAGATCTTAGTTTGTTCTTCCATGATCTGCTTACACATAGCCAGAAATTTAATTTAAGCTAGCACTATTAACTTTCAGCAAACCTGTCAACATGCCAATGACATAGAAGATGTCTAAGCTGACCAAATACATCTCTTGCTGCTGACCAACCTGTATTGTCTGTGATGATACCATAACATAAACTATGCACACACTACCAAAATAATAAAATTACCATCATCTGTCATCAAAGTCCTGATAATAGTGTTAGGTGATCGAGCCTTCATACGTTCCAAAAATATTCTGATAATGACACTGGTTTCTGAATCAGAAATGCACCACCCCACAGGTTGCCCTGTAAATAAAGCAATAACGTTTAATATAATTAATACTTATACAAATAAACTTTTTGTACCTTTTCCTTGGTCATCTGGAACAACTGCACTGATAAGTTTAAATCGATACTGATTCGTGCCATGAGTTGAATCAATACACATGATTGTGACAGCAAACTTTTGATATAATTCTCTTTGGAACTGCGTCTGAATTGCCAAAACAAAAGCTTCTTCTGGTAAACCATGCTCATCATCTCTTTTCCCCTGAGGTTTGAAAATCAATATTGGATCATATGCCTCTTGCTGTAATTCTGCCACCATCATAGAAACTGAGGAAGCGTCATCTTCATGACGCTTAACAATTCTGTCATCAACTTTTGCTTTGATGTTCCTTATGTCCTGCTTAGTGAGAAAGTGCTTTCTGCTTACACTCTGGTCAAAATCTTCCCTCTTATTACGATCACCAACAGTTTCTCTTATATCTGCATAAAAGTGACAATAACCATATAGATTATTTATATTGTCAAAATAATCTTTAAAGTTCAAAATGCATTTTCTTAATGAAGGCATTATGATAAACTATTAATTTACAGCACATGTCAAGTTAACATCAAATTTAATTAAGTATTTTAGACTAACTTTTTATATTCCATTAACATCAACATGAACTATTGTCACAGACAAAATTCACATACTTACACGTGAACAAATTGAAAACATTCACTATGTGATATAAGCGGACTAGTGTGTCATGGTATTCTTCTAAAGGCACACTGTGGTAATTATATATAATAAGATACTTAGATGTAAATCAATTTAAACTTTAGGATTGCACAATTTGAAACAGGTTTTGAAAATAATAATAGTAAGATTAGTGATTGTGTCTAAAACTAAGTTAAGCATATATTACATATTTATTTTTAAAATGCCGAAACACACTACATTCACCATAATAATGTTAAAGAATTTCATTTCAACATATAGATCTACTGCCAATATTATGTTAATATTTGAATATTTTCAGAAGTTACAATTGACTAGGTTTAACTGAACAGCATCCGCCACTGCTTAATTAGGGTATGCTCACTTTATGATATAAATAGAGCACTTAAATGCAAACCCTCAGCACTAGTTAGGCACACTTAAACGCAACAATAACTTTCCCAGCTATAGTGAAAATAGCTATTTTCACTGGGGCTGGTTTCACTCAGGTAAATGCTAGCATTCATTCACATGATCAGAACCACTAAAGAGAGGTAACCTATACTAAACTGGTAATGAGTCTAGAATTCTACCTGCTGTTTTTGTGGTCCATTGAAGGCACTTACTCGTCTATAGTTCTCTACCTGTGTCATTTGAGAGCCTGGTAAGCAGCCGTTTTTGAGATTTAGTGTTGACAGAGGCAATGAATGAATGAATGAATGAATGAATGAATGAATGAATGAATGAATGAATGAATGAATGAATGAATGAATGAATAAAGGAATGAATGAATGAATAAATAAATGATGAACGAAGTCTTTATTTTAACAAGTTACAGTTTTAAAATTAAAGTGACTGAATATGTTCTTATAGTACAAGGTTATATATGTAAAAATGGTATTAATTTATGCATGTAGTGTGTGTTGGAGTAACACTTTTTAATAACTAATTATCATTGTATTATTAGAAAATACACTAGCCGTGATATCTGTAGAAATAGGCGTTTCGATTACTATTCAGTGATCTTCCTCAGAATATGTATGAAACACATTTGATGACTTACGAGTGAAAAAGTAAACAAACGTGCGTATGTTAATTAATTTCTGGGTGTGTCCTATTACAGGGAACCATACATATTTCCTTGCCAGATCGACTTAAAATAGCTTTCATGGCTGTGATAGGGTAATTTGTTTTTTGTATTCACGTTTACCTTGTAATATCCTGGCAGATGGAATACCTATGCTGACTTTCAGAGCCACTTGTTCCTTAGTACTTGCTGGAAGTGGTAAGCACTTTAATTCCTGGGACCCCAACTCGTGACCTGTATGAGCTGAAATATATCGAACAACAATGCTACCATCTTCATATTCATCAGTAAACATTCTGGAAATGCAGGTCGAGTCTAACTTCCTGGATTCTTTCTGGTGATGACGCAATTTACTTGTTTTTCTTTGGTCTGTATTTACATGATGTGTCCCATTTCGGCAGCAAATGAAGTAGTAACGAGCTACAATATCTATGTATGATGTGTTATGTCAGTCAGGGATAATATAACAACATGCACAGTAAATTACCTGATGCTGAAGGCTTGTATGTTTGTTGAGTTTTTACATAAGCAGTATAAGTTGCCTCCTCTTCCATCTCTTTCCAGCTGTTAAATTCAGTCATAGATTTAAAATGCAATGTTTTACTTCCTAGAAAAAAAAAAGAAACCATATATTTAAGTAGTTAGCTAAGCATGTAAGTGTCATGCTTGCCTAATTTATCATCATGATACTCCTCACAATGATGAAGAAGCTCAGTACTGGTTCGAAACAACTTAACATCTCCACAGCTGAATGGGCACTGAAAGTTTCGGGTACATTGTAGATCGCTTTCAATACCATGAATATTTTTTTGATGAGTTTTTAGTCGATAATGTCTGGAATATTTTTTGTTGCAGCCAGGAAAGGTACACAAGTGGCCCTACAGACAGATATGTAACAACAACAAAGACTACAGCTAATAAATTATTGTAGCTAAATAAAATCTTATAATGGTACTGATATCACTGATACACAAGATGAATAGTATGTAAAGCATGTTAGTAGAATAACACAACCTCAGTATCAGAAGAAATTGAAGGCCCCACTGACTCCATTATGGTGCGGTCAGAACTAGGGTTGAAGTTCAGTGGCTGCGGCTGCTGGCCACCGAGGTCGAAGGTCACGGAGCTTCTCGTTCCATAGTGCCATTCGATGTCGTCTCCCTTCTCTCCGCTTGATCCTGAGTCGCTAGAGTTAGCATCAAGCAAGTCTAAAACTTGCACCGCATTGTAACATGTAGACGCCATCTTCCCAAAAATGACTTTGAAATAAAAATTTTTTTGCATAGTTACCGGGGTCACATGACACGCTCACTTTTTTCCTATGATGTAATAAGCATTACCTAAGACTGTACGTAATAGGGAGGTCCCCAGTTGAACAGGCGATTTTATAAAAAATGGAGAAGACAGTAAGTCAAACCGCAAAGTCTTGGTCGGCAAAGAAGCGGTTGTTTCAATGTGTTATAGACGGTTACTAAGCTCAAGCAATTTTTCGCTGCTTCTACAAAGCTCTGGAGATGACTGGATCCATAAATGAAGCTGCTGTGAAGAAGGTAACTTTTTAAAAAATTCGACGGAGAACCGATGTTGTTGTTTTTTTGCCGAGGAAGAAATAAACGCAACTGCTGTGAGGTACTGTCGAAGCAGTCCTGGCTGAAAGCTATTTTAGATGCTTCTCCAATGCATTGGGCACCTGTGTATGCAATCTGAAGGTTCTAGCTATAAAGTAACTATTTTTAAAAATTCGGAGAAGCCAACCGGTCTTCACCCGCTTCAAAGCGGGATTGGGAACGAAAGGGTTAAGTTATATGTGTACCATATATACTAGTTTGCTTGAGCACAAAAGGGCGAGCAAGCCTGCTATATAAGACTGGTATTATAGTAGTTAACCATTAATTTTAGTAAGCAAATATAGAGTTGCTTCTTACCTCAATTTCCAAATTAAGTAGCTAATGGTAAATTATGTAGATTATTTAATCTCATTTCTTTCAGCGAATTAACATTCTTTTGTAAATAAATATTTAATAAACACATTATTGGTTACAAAACTTAATTTGGGGTTTTACATAACAACAGAAGGGGTGTCCAGCAAGCACTAAATGGATGTTATATGTTGTGTCTAAAGTGTTTACAAAGTACACTAGGGGGGTTAAATGGTGAAGTGTTTTTCTAATGAAGTGTCACTGGACACTTAAAAGGGGTGCTTATAGAACACCCTTGGAGGTGTTTGCCAGGAGTGTACAGACGGTCGAGAAAACTTATTTTGCTGGCAGTGCGCATATACAGTAAGTTAACCATTTTTTTTCAAGTAGGAATACTACTATAGTATGTCCACGTTGAGTTGGCGCGACCACAAATGTGGCAAACGAGGAATGCACTTGGCGAAACCGGAGACCAATTAAGGTCACATGACAGTAGTAGCGAAAACGTCGACGCCCACAGTAAAAACTGGGCGGGTCCAAGGTGCGCATTATTACCGTAAGTTTACTGTTGAAATGTAAAAGAAGCTATGGCAGTTTCTTCCGCGGCTGTATTCAATATATGCCCAGTTATAACTAATCACTCGTAGTTTATACAGTTTGTAGAGCTTCTAGTTGTGCGCTAAAACTGGTTGAAGGTTGCGGAGGGTTATCTGGAGCTACAAAACTTAGAGGAAAGAAGCACAGGACCGCGGCTGAATGCCTCCTCAAGTAAGTCTGATTGTTGTGTGCTTAAGCGTGTATTTCATCTCTATTCTTACTTTCTTGGTGTGACGAATTTCTGAACTCAACAGTAATGTGAAGAATCCAGCACATCACCTACACTTTAGCTATGGCCACACACATTCCAGTATTACTTTGTCCTTCACACTGAATCATTTATATCATTTTATTCATGATTTTACTATATTTTCTATCTACTTGTTAAATTTCAACTTTTTTTTAAATTATACAAAAAAAATTGACAATTAATATAATTTTATAATGACATGTACAATATATAATTTTATGATGACATGAAATTGTGGTAGATACAAGCAGCAGTTAAATTTGGAGGGTGGTAAATAGCATCACCATAACCATAGAGAACTGTACCTATATAGACATGAGGAGGAGTAATGGACAGCTAAAGCATAAATAGTGGCATATAGAGTCTATGATGAATATTGTATATCTTATTATCTTGGTCAGCAAACAGTATATTGGCTGAGTTTCTAAATAAATAGGCCCTATTTAAACAGGTAAGAATATCTGAGTGGACAAGCAACCCGTGATACAAACGTACCTCACATTGTAGCTTGCTCTTGTTAAGTAGCCTTGAATAGCAACAAATTCCTGAGCCTAAAATGAACCAGAATGTCAATCAAGCAGAAGGGTAGAAACGAAGTCACCAAACTACGACTGCTTTTTGTTTACAATTATCTCTGAGGTACTGCGCACGTGTTTTGCCCGGTTTGAGCGCGTGACTAAATCCCGCCGCGTGTAGCGCGGGAAACGTGTGGTTTTATTTATTCCCATAGACTTTTCTATTCAGTTTTGAAACTGCACTTTCCCGCTGGCTCAGAAGTTTTTAAAGGGAATTTTCTGGACCGCGTCGGCACGAGCTTTCTAATGGTACAAACCCCGGAAGCGTAGCTACTTCCGTTCAAAAGTTATTAATGATTTTTACCGCGTCAACTCAACTTGGACATACTATAGAACTTGTAGAAAAAATATTTCGAGATCTTCTGTTCATCTCTGCCTGTATGTTCATCCTCTAACGCTTCAAATGAAGTGGATAGAGAATAACTTGTGGTAGCATACCAGTATTGCTATTGTCATGTAGATATAGAAGACCAAATGATATTGGAACTGGTAGACGCCATCTTTCCAAAATGACTTTGAATTTTTTTGTTTTTGCATAGTATTTACCTGGATCACACGACACACTCACTTTTTTCCTATGATATAATAAGCATTAACTAAGACTGTACATAATGGGGAGGCCCCCAGTTGAACTGGCGATTTTATAAAAAAAGGAGAAGACAGTAAGTCAAACCGCAAAGTCTTGGTCGGCAAAGAAGCGGTTGTTTCAATGTGTTATGGAAATCTCCTGGGCTCAAGCAATTTTTCGCTGCTTCTAAAAAGCTCTGGAGATGACTGGATCCATAAATGAAACTGCTGTGAAGAAGGTAACTTTTTTTTAAATTCGACGGAGAACCGATGTTGTTGTTGTTTTTTTTGCCGAGGAAGAAATAAACGCAACTGCTGTGAGGTACTGTAGAAGCAGTCCTGGCTGAAAGCTATTTTAGATGCTTCTCCAATGCATTGGGAACCTGTGTATGCAATCTGAAGGTTCTAGCTATAAAGTAACTATTTTTTTAAAATCGGAGAAGCCGACTGGTCTTCACCGGACTCTGCGCACCTGAACTCAAGCAGATGGATATACCAGGCTCAATTTCTGCGGAGCGAAGACTTCCCAAGCTGCGCAGATCTAATACCTTCACCTATGGCTATCTCCAATAAACTGCTCTCTCTTCTGACTCTCTTGTTATTGTTGTTTTGATGTTTGTTTACTCTTGATATAGGCGGGCTCTTTTTCGAACCAATACAAACTAATTGAAAAAAAAATTGCTCGCGTACTCGTAGTACGAGATATGGGGGTGGGGCTATTTCTTGAGAATTGCGAGTGGAATAGAAGTATCCAATTTTGAATCAGTTTTTCTTGGAATCAAATAATGAGAACGACTATATTTTTTGCACACGTGTAGAACACAAAAAAAAGAAGGGCACCACAATTTGAATTTTTCAAAATCTTATAAAAGGAAAAAAATGTAAATAAATCATTAAGTAATATTGAAATGGAAAAAAACTCGTTGTCTTGCCCTAGATTATCGTCTTGGCTAGCGGCGTACAAAATTCTGGAGCTCCAACTTGCCGCACCGCTCCAAAAAGTTGTTTCAAAGTTGTACATCGGGGCCATGATATTTCCTTCAGCTCCAAAGTCGGTGTGCAGTATCATCGGCAGGTACTTTATCCTTCTAGTATAGTAGAGTAGCCCTGCAAATAAAGAAAGTAGTAGAATCGTGCTTAGCAACCAACCGGTAAAAATGGCGTGGGCGGTGTGCGGCCACCCTTAAGGGTGCAGTACCACTTGAAACCGCAGACGGAGGAGTTATGCTATGTATTTATTTCTCGTTGTCTGTTCAATGTATGCTTACTTTGTTGTTCCAGTTGAAACAGACACCAACAGACAGCTCTTATAAACCAAGTTTCAAGAAAAAAGACCGACCAGGAACGGAGAAACAACGGTACAAACCTTACGGCTATTCAGAGAAATAAAGGGGCGACCGTTGCAGTTACGAAGTCGATTTTTTTTTCCAGCGGTAGCCTAGGGCTTCCCCACAACATTACAACGCCGTATTTTTGATATTAGTATTTGTTTTCCATTTTTAAAAATATTTTTATATTATTTTTTTGTATCCTATTTAAAAGAAAAAAACTCGTTGTAATGTTTTTTTAAATGTGGCTTGTACCCCGTGTACAAAATATGAGTTCATTCTGGCCATCCAGTACTTCTGAATATCGATTTTTAGGTACGAAAGCTAACTATTGATTCATATTCATTTGATTCTTCAACTCCGCCCCCCAACTCTGAGCGCGCAATTTATTGTGGGCAAAATTCCGGGTGGTGGCGGCTCTAATTAGAACTGGTAAGCAAACACAAAAGAAGAGTTACTGTGCGAGTGAGGCCCGCGGGGAAGAGTACAAGACTTCTGGAATGTACTGAAGGGTCCTAGACGATGAAGCGGCGGCGTATTAATGGCGCCGGGAGTCACTCGTTTAGAATAGATATATCACGGCTCACAGCTGCGACTTGGAAGGAAGAATCTGCTTTGGTGTCTTTGGAGAGCTTGATAGAAAGTTGGTGTAGCGGGTAGAAGTTAGAGGCAGTTTCAGTGAGTTAACTTCAACTTCTCAGGAATTTTTGGTGCTATTTTTTTTTCTATCCCTGTTACTGTTGTGACGGATGAATAATAAATATATATATGATATTTGCACACCATTAAAAGAAAATGTGAATTATTACTTTTATTTACTAATGTTATTTTCTTTCTACAATAATATATATTTATCAATTAGGCTGTTTATTATCAATTATTATTTTATTGATTTATTTAAAATAAGACCTGAATCAAATTTTAGATCATAGTACTTTGTCTAATCTACCTCAACAGGAGAGAAAGGTGCTGGCATGCTCTTCATAGAAGTAGATGAGCTCCCATTATGAGAAGGCACAACTCCTTGGTTCTAGGGTACAACTGGCAGGTTCACAACAAAAGAGCAGAAGACATGGCTTCCTTGTTTTCCAGAGGAGAGAATAGTAGACCTTCGGCTCTCCTAAGAAGTCATGCCTCCTGAAGGGAAGAATACTACATCCTGGTTATTTAGAAGAGAGGACATGGCACTCCAGAGAGGTCAATGAGAAGGCACAGCTCCTTGGATCTCCTTGATAGTATTGCATACTTCAGAACCTTTGATTTTATTCATTTCATATTGTATTTGATTATGGCCCTGCTACTATTGAGTTATGATTTTATAATATTGTTTAGTAATATTTTTAGAAAGTGAACAAATATTAATTATCTACACTGCTGCTTCTGCCCTACAGTACTGGTAGTCCTTGGAGGTGAAAGCTCTTTGTGGTATATTGTTTGGTACAGTTAATTGGTACTTGTTCAAATTGTGCGCGAGTCGCGTACAATAGTCAGTTCGCAGAGAGTAAATTGGATCGAGTTACGGGCGGGTTTTGTGGTATTCTACTGAATCGCTTAATTACCGCAGGTTCCGGTGGTACTGCACCCTTAACATTGAACTATACCAATTCAGTAAGTTTTGAGTAGAGATCACCCACCAGTTATTGATAGTATTGTTCGTGTATGCTGTGCCTATGTAATGTATGTGAGTCAGTTGTACCATTCGAATAATTACCAAATATGATTTTCAATTACATTTTTACAACAATAAATAATTTAAAGAATGAAATAAGCATAGTTAAATTCTGGATGAGTCAGCTTTAATATGATGGATCATACAATGTTGAAAGGTTGAAAGTAGCTTCGGGTATTGAGGAAGTGTTAATTTAGGAACATAATTATTGGAATAATCAGGAATTAATTGACAATATAGCAGGTTTTATCCCACTTTCACTTAGCATTTTTAACATGCTTTTTTCTTCTTCCTTACAGGAAAGAGGCTTATTGACAACCAATTCAGATGTTTCTTTACAGGAATTTGAGGAGGAGTTTGATGAGCTATTTTCAATTAGGTTATCAAGCTTTCTCTTCTTACTTTTGGCTGAAGTAAAATCAATACTTTTAATGGGTAAGTATTCCATATATTTCCTACACTTAGGCATGACCCATACACACTTACGCTGGGTGCAAGTTTCACTGCCATGTATTCGGTACAATGTTTCTACGTGGAAGAGTATGGCGGCCACATGCGTACAGGTTTCTCCAAGGCCTACCATGTGTCTCCTTTCTCTTCAGTGATAATCCAAGAGCTTCAAACAGTAGAATTAAATTTCTGTGATTGACGAACCTATTATAAATTAAATTAAATATTGCAGTAAATTAATGAATAGAAGTTACCTAATTGTACTTACACGACCCATTGTCAGATATTTTCCTCCTTTTTTCCAAACTTTTCCATCTTTTATCCAACCCACAAACAAACTGGTTGTAGGATTCCAGTGACTTGTGAGCTTTGAATTGCTTGGCAGTAATAAAGCTGGTTTGCAAAACTAAATAAGAAACCAAATCACTGGCTTCCACTGGTGGCACTTCATCTGTGCATTCTCCTAAAGGACCTTCAAATGGATCTATTCCCCCTATTGTGTCAATCTTATCCAACGCCTCAATAGGGAGCTGTTCAGCGTAAGTGGATAGCTTTTGCATGGCTTCTTCTGACCGAACTCATCCACAGGACTATGTCGGTTGTACACCAGAACTTCCGCTAACGGCGAACATTACCCAATTATGTAATCATTTATCATGTGATGAAAAAGCTCTATAACCTAAGTCTTGCCCACTGAGGCTCAAACAAAGTCTCATAAGAATAAGTAGTAACTGCTGGAATTTAGTGAGTGATGAGCGGTCCTTGAGGTAAGGCTCAACATACGTAAATAATACCAAAAACACTTTTATTGACCCAAGCCCAGTATAATATAATACTTTCCCATCATCATCCTTTAAAAACTCTTCTGTCAGTAAAAGGGACCGACAGTCTTAAGATAATTAACCATTTCGTTCCTGAATTGTTTGGACGCGCGCGGAAAAATCTAATCTTCCACCGCGGGATAGAGCAATACCGTTTTATTTTTTTAACTCGATGCTGGCTGGGAAAACCCCATAGCAACCATATATCACTAAATAGACCAAGATTTTGGGATTCCCCTCATTTTTTGATTGAGAAAATTGAATAATATTTAGGCCCTCTACTAATGCTTTAAAAAAAAAAAAATTTCCCAAAAATTTCCACTTTTCCCATCAATAAATATAAAATAAAAAATAGAAATAATAATTGTTTGATGTATTTTATACTAATATTATATTAGTTCAACAATAAAATATGTTGTTTGTTGTGTTTGGTGCTGATTGTGATCATGTAGAAGACATCTATGAGTCGACAAGGAACATATGCCATCGGAGGTCGAGCTCCACTACAAAACAATTTCATATACACAAAAACACAAACAACTAAGATATTTGTAATACAAACAACAAATTATTCATGATCCTATATAATTGCAACTTTATGATGTATTGTATGCGGTTTCATACAGGATTTTTGTTTGGGAGGGAGGGGGGGTGGGGCTCCGAGTGTACTTCGCCAGGTCCGGCATCTTCTCCTTCATCACTGGAAGACTCTGCTCCTGTTGCCTCATCTGCGTCCTCTTCACAATCGGGTCGGTGACTGCATACACATCTGGTCCCAGTTGAACAGGCGATTTTATAAAAATAGGAGAAGACGGTAAGTCAAACCGCAAAGTCTTGGTCGGCAAAGAAACGGTTGTTTCAATGTGTTATGGAAGGCTACTAGGCTCAAGCAATTTTTCGCTGCTTCTACAAAGCTCTGGAGATGACAGGATCCATAAATGAAGCTGCTGTGAAGAAGGTAACTTTTTTTTAAATTCACGGAGAACCGTTGTTGTTGTTGTTTTTTTGCCGAAGAAGAAATAAACACAAGTGCTGTGAGGTATCCGGAACGAAAGGATTAATCACTTTCATTTTCCGAGTGTTCTTATGCTGTAGTTGACACACTTGCTCTTCTAATCCCTTCATTTTCTTTGCCACATTGTCTAAATCTTGAGCTGATACTTCGGTTTGTGCTTCAATCCCCGGGCCTTTTCTTGTGATGGCTCTTTATCCTCAGTCTCTACTGATGTATTACAATACGAAACTTGGTGGGTCTCTGAACGCCTTCTCTTTCGCGTTGATCTATCTTTAGCTCTAAAATACCTGGAAATTGAGAGGAGCTCAAGCACAACAGCTCAGTTCTGAGAGGCAACAAAAATGGATACCAATAATCAATAGAAAATACGTTACACCAGAAAGATATCCTAATGTTAGAATTTGCTCACAACATTTTGTTTCTGGCTCTCCTGCTCCATTATTTGACAAAGCTATTCCTGACTGGGCTCCTACATTGAATCTGAGCTACAATACTGATGAGTGTGCTGGCGGAGTAGCCTGATGATCTTTTCTAATTTGGCGTAGATGTACTTGAGTAGGGTGTATTTCAGATGCTCATAGCCTAGGTAAGTTGAATATAATTAGTTGAAGGCAGATTTACTCGGCGTGGGTGTTGACTTCACGGAGTCCTTAGTTCTCAACACCTTAGGAGGTAGTTACCCAGCACCTTCTGTAGCTCCTCAGCCCAGTCTCTCTTGCTCTGAAGGGAGGGAGCTGCCCAAAAGAGCACGCTGCAGGTCACAGAGCTGCTGAAGATCTTTAGCCCAAAGGCGTTGAGCAGCGTGGTGGATGTAGCATTGGGGAGCTGGGGCTTAAGTACTCTGGTGATCACAATGTATAATCTGCACTACAGATGTTAGGTACAATCATTAGCTTTCTCCTACAACAAAAGGTAATAGTTATTTATTGCTACTTAACTCTTTTATCACTTACATTTTTTATGGCTCTACAACTATCACAGGGGGGGTTCTGACCAAACACAAGCTTTTAAAGCTAGACTAAAACCAAAGACTCCTCCCTAATCCCATGGTAGCTGCTATAGCACAGAGAACTGCCCCAGGGAGCCAGCCCAGGTGGCACAGGCTGCAGACTAAAACCAAAGACTCCTCCCTAATTTCATAACAGCTCTTGTGGCACAGAAAACAATGGCTGCTTTCCTCCCCCAAGACTCCTCCCTAATTTCATAACAGCTCTCTTGTGACACAGAAAACACAGGCTACTTTCCTTCCCCACCCCCAAGACTAAAATCAAAGACTTCCTCCCTATTCAAAGAACTGTAAGTGCATGGTAAAATCTAGCTCTTTTATTTTCTTTCTTTCACCTTTGAAAAAATGTATTTTTTCAATATAATTTGTTATCCACCACTCCCCTTCCATATCATCCACCACTCCCCCTCCATATCATTCACCACTCCCCCTTCATGTCATCATCCACTCCCCCTTCATGTCATCATCCACTCCCCCTTCATATCCACCACTCCCCCTCCATATCCACCACTCCCCCTCCATATCCACCAACTCCCCCTCCATATCATCCACTACTCCCCTTCCATCATCCACCACTCCCCCTTTCTTGAAATACATTGAACGGGGAATGGGCGGGGTTTAAAACTAGCAGCAACAAAAACCTGGTATTGCTTTGAAACTGTTGCATACATTATACAGCTTACCTCTAGTTGAAATTTACCACTGGTAAATATGAACTCACACCATACTCACACCATAAAAGAATAAACAAACACACAAACATATTTTTGTGATTATATTGTAGAAATAATTGTATCTTTTTATTTCCATTGCCGTACTATCTAAATCAAAGTAAACTTACCCGGGCCACAGGGGCCCATACCCCTGAGCAGAGGCGGAATGGGAAAAAAGAAGAAATAAAGTTCCTGCTGTAGTGAAGAGAGGTACTGTTGGTAATGGTCCCAATGGTCGTACACTCTAATGGAAACACACTCGACCAGTCACTCAAGCCGGGAAAAGGAAACCAACACTCAATCACTCAACCAAATGGACACCAACACTTTATTTTATTATTATTTTATATTTATTTTTTATTACTTTTTTATTTATTTTTTGTATTTTATTTCATAAAAAACAAAAAAACAAAAAGGGATCAAAACCAGACATGTGGACGCCAACACTCATCCGAAGGCAATTCACAGGAAACCAACACTCTATCAAGGATACCTCACAGGTTGCCTGTCACTCTGCCTGCCAAAGCTTCATCACTGTTTGATGAGAAATAACTGCCGGTAATCTGAAAAACCTCACCTTCTCTCCTCTATCACTACGATTATGAGTTGACAACAGCACAAATTACCATCTCCTTAACTACAGTGGGTTTACTGGCTACAAACCGAAAGACTCGTGGTGCACCAATATGGTGGCGTATAGACCCCTTGCAGTGACGTAATTTAAAATTACGTAATATAACCGTCGGCCATCTTGGTGAACAAGCGGTATTGCTTGGCTTGTGCTTTGCTATGGCTTATAAAAGGAAATTGTTACTGGGAGGATATTTTGCGTCAATGCAAGACTCTGATGGGAAGGCAAGGTACTTACAAAAGCTAAGCATCCTGGATGGCTTCGATCCTTACGAGTCAGATAGGTCACAGTGGCTAGATGATGTGGACTTATGGCCTTCCATTACACATATCCATCTAGCTATGTACTTGCTCTATACACCCAGCAGATACACAGGAGAAGATTTGCTGAACTATAAGAGTCTAGACTGCTACATTGATTTTGTGTCTGGCTGGGTGAGAGAAGTCTTAGTTAAAACATTTGATGAGAAAAGAGTTGTCCTTGGAAAGGTAAGACATGCAGTAATTAATTACACAATTTATTTTAATACTGGATTATTTTTTTAAGGTTAATGACACCTTGAGTAGTAGCAGAACCAGAATTAAATTATGGTGAACTATTAACAGTAGCTAAAAACTATTCTGTATCCATTACTGAAGATCAGGCTTTACTTGTAGAATCTAAAACTAGATTACAATCAAATTCTCGCTTGTGGCTTCGAATGAGGACTGGAAGAGTGACTGCATCACGTTTCAAAGCAGTATGTCGAACAAACTTGGCCCAGCCTTCACTCAGTCTGGTAATGGCATTGTGCCATCTAAAATTGCTAAGTTTAAGAGTTCTGCCACTAGCTGGGGGTGTGAGCATGAAAAAACAGCCATTTCAAAGTACTTGAGTATTAATCTGAGGAAGCATCATAACTTTGAAGTAAAAGAATGTGTTTTTTAAATTAATACTAACATGCCTTACATTGGTGCATCACCAGATAGTTTGGTGACTTGTACATGCTGCAATTATGGAATTTGTAAATTAAGGTGAGAAATTTTTTTAATGTGTTTTTATTTTTTTCCCCCTGTAATATTAGTGTCCCTATTGTCACAAGCATGAGCTTATTTCTGAAGCTGTGGATGATGACAAGTTCTGCTTAGAACAAGTTGGTGATGGGTATCAGTTACGACAAGATCATGCACATTATATAGGCGGCCCGAGATTTGACCACACCTACTGCAAGGGGGTCTATATTGGTAAGCCAGTTGATCTTTTCAGCCACCCAGACTATGGAACATGAGGCTAGGGAGAGTAAGTTAGCATTGGTAAAGATCGTCAAAACGCGCTGGCTCTTTTTGTCTGCGCTGTAGCAGTAGCCACATAGCTTAACTTTAAACAGAATTGCGGGTCGGTTAATTGTTGCTTTGGGATCATGGCATGTAAACTGGGACCGTGCTAGTGTAATTACTTGGGGCTTACTGGCTAAAATTATCAATCTATTTTTTTGGTAATTCATAAGCAAGCTCAATACTAAAAAAATAAACAACAACAATGACAAAATATTTGCTCCAAATATTATATCATATTTTTAGCTGCTATATAATATTGACTAAGGTTTACTTAAATTATACATTAATTAGATAGTTAAGTGCTGGAAGTATATTATTCTTAGGGTTTCATAAGTAGTGCTATAATATGTTTGCATATAATAATAGTTATAATACTAGTCATAAATGCAGGCACTTGGTCAAGAGTTGGTGATAGCTGTTGTTATTGAAACTCTAGCAGAGTCTATAAGCCCTGCCTAATTATTCTAGAAGCAATTATTCTGGAATAATAGACATGAAATTGCATGGTGGAATAAGTCTAGAATAATATAAGCATTTAAAAGAATAATAAATGGAAAATAAGAATAATTAGTCCATATAATCCTATATTATAAAAGAAAATTCTTTATTCTCTTTCATTTAGAACAGAAGGACAGAAGCAGCTGGGTTTTTCTTGACTTCTCTGTTATTTGTACTCCCAAAATGGGGAAATACTGTGAGCACTGTCAGCTCAGGCTCAGAGTCAGCAAAGTCAGAGGATCATGCTTAATAGTTGCTCTTCTTGAACACCTTTACTATTATACTGTATTAGAATTGACAAGAAAGTGTGAATTAGCTACATATCACCAACCAACCTACACATTTGAAGAGATGGTGCATCCAATGCTAAGCAAATACAATTCTTTAATTCCGTCCTCTGCATATATTTCCCCCCAAATGTCTGGTAGGTTTTTCAAACTGAACTTTTATCAGAGCTGTAGCAGAACATGTTTTCTCCATTCATTGAACATTCTTGCAAGTACATTCAAGCTATGCTAAATCCTCTTCATTACAATAAATGATTCAGTATTATACAGTATTCAGTATTGTGACATGGCATGGGAAAAGGGGGGACTTTGACATTTTTTGACTTTTTAATTTTTTGTTTCCTGTCTATGTCTTATACATTAAACATTCTTTCTGCAAAAAATTATTGACCACTTTTACTTTACTTTCGAGATACAGCTGTTTTAGTTACACTTAAATATCGTGCTTACATGACTTTCACTGCACACATAATATAACCCAGTGAAATTAATGTAGGGATCATGGTATATAGAATTTATGAATGAAAACACAGTATGATGAATAAAATTTACTTCTGCGGTGGCTATTTACTTGGGCAGGTCTTTTTATTGTGTCCTGGATTACTGCATATGCTACATAAACGAGGTCTCTTTGAACCCAGTGGAATCTCGGCAGATGCTGTTGAACTTGTTGCTGTTGCAGTATTGGAGTCACAACTGCTTTCTTTGGATTTAGCTCGTGACAGCTTCGATTGCAATGGCTTTGACTGCGACGGCATTGGACATGTAATATCACGGCTCAGATTAGAGTGACACATTACTCGTATTTTCTCATACAGGTACCATTGCCTTTCTAAGCTTAATCCTTGTGGTGTTATTTCTGATGGTAATAGTGTCTTGTCAAATACAGGATCATTCTTCAAAATTGTTACTGTTTCCTCAGGTTCTGTGGAATATTCTCTCAGATAGACTACCTTTAAATTAGACGCATCTAAATTAAAGACATGATAGCGGAGAATGTTCGGAATAGTCTGAAAATCCCGTGAACGAAAAAACTCAACCCAATCATAAACATGCACCTCAAGTTCATGAGTAGTGGTGTTTCGAGTAGGCTTAGGGATGTTGTAACCATCAGAAGATTCTCTGACAACACGAATGATTCCTTCCATGGTATCAATTTTTGACAGTCTATATTTCTTTTTTATCAAGCCAAAATAGCGGTCACAACTAAACTTGGTGTGTCCAGCTACCATAAAAGAAAGTGTTATAGATTTCTCTCTTCCAGTAATCACTCTCCACAAAAAGTAAAAAATGAAGGCATTATTTTTATTTTGGCCTACACAATTATCACAGTGTAGCTTGATTTTGCTACTTCCAACACCGTAATTTTCCAAAAAGTGGTGAACGTAACTAATGGTTGTGTTTGCTCCTTTGCCAGTTACATCTGCTTCCTCGATCAGATAATTAACCTGCTTCGATTGAGCTTCACTACACACTCCAAAGAGCTGGCATTTTCTTGCAGTTAGAAAGTAGGCTGGACCAGGCTGTTGATCATTAAACGGATAATGTATCTGCTGGGCGTAGTCAAAACTGTAATGCATTTCACCCTCATAAGGTAGTCTTGGAGTTTTCTCTGTATGTTCTTTCCACTGATCAGTGGCAGTCTTACACTGCAATCGATAACTGTGACGTTCAGAACGAGCATGAGAAAGATGTTTAGCAGCCAACACGTGTAGCTGTTCACGGTCTTCTTCAGAAAGCGCAAAAGACTTTGAAATTCTGTCCGTATTTAACTGACAAGTCAGACACAAGTCTGTAGCAGGCTTATTAGTTACTACATTTGGACGTAAATCATGCCAAATATCTTCAAACTTCCTACGCTTGAAACGGAACTCATTTGATTGTTCACAATTTTCGGAATACTTTTTGTAAACATATGATTTAGACATGTCAGAAGGAAGAATAACCAAATCAGAATCCCGATGATTAGGCATCCTTCCTGGCAGAGGTAATCCATGAATTTCGGAGAAGTTATCAATGAAGCCAAGAGCTCGATACATATCTTCTCGTGGGCGTGTATTGGATGGAAGACGTTTTACATTGCCATGAACACGAGGAACTAGTCCAACAGAGTCAATATGCTTCTGAAGTGATTCAAATCGCTTATGACTTACAGCATGAATGAATAGAAAGGATTTCAGGCATATTCTTAAGGAATGGAAATAAAAGGTTGTGTACCGATAAGATGAGCTTGATGATTGACATGTCACTGGCTGTTCTGGATGGGTACGTAATGCTTGAAGCTGAGAAAAAATGACAAGATCCAGTTCACTACTCTCTAGCTGAAGGCAATTATTTCTTACTGTTGTTGCCAAGTCCCTTGATAAGACACTAGAGCAAGCTGACTTCTTGGGACCAAGTTTACAACCACATCCATCGGTGAAGAAAGTATCCACTTTCCTAGCTTCATCCAGGTCAATACTGCTATAATCAAACTCAGTAACAGGAGAGAGGTCTTCAGAACTATCACTGGCAGTAAAGACATCTGTAGATTCAGCCATTTCCAGCCAAAAGTAGTTCTATCTCTTTCTCCAACAACTTAGCACACTCTACTCCAGTAAGCTTGTCTTCACCTAACTTATCTATCAAATTTAGCTCCCTGTAACTTCCACAATACTCACTCCAGATTTATAGCTCAAACACCATCTTTTAGCTCAACTAACACTCTTTTTAATGCCACCTCAAATGATGTCATACTAGCTAAATTTAAGTCAGAAATTCATGATTATGTCATCATGTTACTAAATTTGACCTTCCTACTTAATTTCTCTAAGTTTCAATAATTGCCAAAGTCCCCCCTTTTCCCATGCCATGTCACATTATATATTACTCATTTTTTCACAACATTATACCACCTTTATGTAGCTGGTGCAATCATCACTATTTCACTTATTTTTAATTGGGAAAATAAGATGAATATTGATGAAAGTTAAGTTATTCACATTATAATATGCAGTGGCCGCTCCGCCGGTCCGGCTGGTACGGCCATGGCCGGACCACTTTTTTCCAAAAGTGGGCGTGGTTCACAGTCCCTTTACCCAACCGGTATTATACGCATGCGCATTGTGGAGTTACTATAAGTGCTATTGCAGCTGGACTTTAGTATGGCTTCTTCGTCCGTAACTCCAGCACGAACTGTGTTGGGAGATAGTCCTCATCAACCAAAGGAGTTCAATTTTCCAAAGCGAAGTTTTGGCAAAAAGACCCTTGTTTACCGCAGCTTTCAATCTAGCTGGTTTACCAGTTGGAAATGGCTTCACTATCTTGAGGCTGAGGACATTACTCTTTGTTTTCTATGCTTAAAAGCAAAAGAGAAAGGGGTAATTGTTACATCAAACTTGGGGAGTTGTGACCAAGCATTTGTAAGTTTTGGTTTAGTTCCTATAATGTTAGCTAGTAACCGTGCATGAAACTTGTGTGTAGCTATCAAGAGGGTTTTCCAACTGGAAAGATGCCACTGTTGCCTTTAAAAAGCATGAGAAGAGTGCTTGCCATAAACTAGCCATTGATGTGCTTGTGACAGTGCCAGAAACTGTTGGTAATGTTGGAGAAATGCTGGTTAATTCTTTAGCACAAGAAAGAGCTTCCAATCGGCACTGTTTGCTTGTGATTATGGAGAGTTTGAAGTTTTTGGCCAGACAAGGTTGTGCTATTCAAGGACATACTGAGAAAGGTGATGGAAGCCTTTACCAGCTTCTTACACTGAGAAGTTCATCTGATACTAAGGTATTTCAATAAGTGCTATTTAATTGTAATTTGCATTTTTAGAAATGAAGTTTTGATCATTTTTGTAGTTGCAACAATGGCTAAAACGCAAAAGTGAGGCTTATCTTAGTCATGAGGTACAGAATGAAATGCTGAAGTTAATGTCCTTGAATACATTAAGAAAGATAGCTTGTGATCTTCAAGCGACAGAATTTGTGACTATTATGTTGGATGAGTGTGCTGATATATCTAATAAAGAGCAAGTAAGTAGTTAAAGTTTATATAGTCCCTACACTTGATGTAACTAATAACATCTTTTTTGTTGCTTGAATATCAATAGGTTGTGTTAGTGCTACGATGGGTTGATACGGAGCTGGAAGTTCATGAGGAGTTTATTGGCTTGTATTCAGTTTCCTCTATTGATTCTTCTGCATTATTTGCAGTGGTAAAGGATAGTTTTTTACGATTGAATATTTCACTTGCAAAGGTCAGGGGTCAGTGCTACGATGGAGCCAGTAACATGAGTGGAAGAAGAAGTGGCTTGGCAAAGAAAATCATGGATGAGCAGCCTCTGGCCTTCTACACACACTGCTACGGTCATTCATTAAACTTGGCTGTTTCTGACCTCATCAAGAATAGCAGTACTATGAAGCGAGTCCTAGATATTGCACATGAGATCACTAAACTGGTGAAGTATTCCCCTAGAAGAGAATCTCTTTTTCGTGATATTAAAGATGAATTATCACCTAGTTCACCCGGCATTCGTGTAATGTGTCCAACCAGGTGGACAGTGAAAGCAGATACATTGCAAAGTATTGTCAGCAATTATTCCACACTCCAAGAACTTTGGGATCAAGCTGTTGAAATTGTGCATGATAGTGACACAACAGCAAGAATTGGAGGAATTGCTGCTCAGATGAAGTTATTTGATTTTTTTTTTGGTCTGGTGATAGGAGAAAATCTATTGCGAATCACCGACAATTTGAGTCAGACCCTTCAGAAGAAAAACTATTCAGCTGTTGAAGGACAAGTTACTGCACTTCAAACAAAGAAAACACTTGTGCATATGCGGTCAGAGGAATCTTTTGATCTTTTATGGACAAAAGTGGATAAAATGCGTTCAGGCAAAGATGTTGATGGTCCTAAGCTACCTCGAAAAAGAAGATGTCCTGTGCGGTTAGAAGATGGTAATGCACCTCCTGAGTATGATTTCTGTCCAAAACTCTATTATAGACGCATCTATTATGAAGCAATTGATATATTAATTCAATCAATTGGAGACAGGTTTGATCAAGAAGGCTACAAAATTCATAGTGTGATGGAATCTTTGTTTTATAAATTAATGAAAAAAGAAAACTACCAAGAGGAGCTCAGAAAGATTGCTGAAGTGTATGGCAATGACCTCAACATTGCCAATTTGGAAACTCAGCTCCTAGTTCTTTCAAGTAGTATACCGGAAGATGTACACGATATACACACTCTAAGAAAGTATATTCAACATTTGTTATCAGCGGAAAGAGAACTTAAGTGTGAAGTTGTCCGTCTTCTAAAAATTATTTTGGTGATGCCTGCAACTAATTGCACAAGTGAGAGGTCATTTAGTGCACTGAGGAGGCTGAAGACATTTCTGAGGTCAACTATGTCTCAGGAAAGACTCAACAGCCTGATGATTTTACACGTCCACAAAGATCACACGGACAACATGATTCTCTCTGATGTGGCCAATGACTTTATCAGTGGACGTGAAAGGTGGTCAAATGTTTTTGGAAAATTTTAATTCTTAACAACATATTATACTATTCAAACGACATTTGGTGTTATACCCATACTATACATGCGCATAAAAATGAATTTGTGAAAGTTTGATTGTAGTGAATCTACTGTGATTAATCTTGTACTGTTCAAATATTAAAATTTTATGATCTGATTGAAACAATGGTATAGTTAGCTATCTTTGAGGTTGATGCCTTTTATTCTTTTCTTTTCCTCTTTCTTGATCATGATATGAGTGGCTGAGAGGTTATTTGGTAAGTCACACCTTTAGCCACACCTACTTCCTGGCCTGACCACTTTGAAAATGCCGGAGCAGCCCCTGATATGTTGCATCTATACACACCCCTGAACTACCATGTTTGATTAGCATGTCTTTCTGAAATTCTGTCTGAATAACTAATAAAAAATGTTGATTGTTGAGCATCTTGCATTCTTGATTGGGTTCTTCACCTTGCTGTTTATACAGTAGAATAGGGTTATAATCCAATGTCTGCATTTCTGCAACAATACTTGCCACACTTACAAAGTCATTAGAGTGTTTTTGAATACCATCAACGTTGAACATTTTACAAATATTATTTATGTCTTTTTCTGTAATCAGATGATCACGAATAGTCCCTTGGCTAATTTCGGAGTCTCTAATAATGTGCCTTACACTAACGTTGAACATTTTACAAATATTATTTATGTCTTTTTCTGTAATCAGATGATCACGAATAATCCCTTGGCTAATTTCGGAGTCTCTAATAATGTGCCTTACACTAACGTTGAACATTTTACAAATATTATTTATGTCTTTTTCTGTAATCAGATGATCACGAATAATCCCTTGGCTAATTTCGGAGTCTCTAATAATGTGCCTTACACTAACGTTGAACATTTTACAAATATTATTTATGTCTTTTTCTGTAATCAGATGATCACGAATAATCCCTTGGCTAATTTCGGAGTCTCTAATAATGTGCCTTACACTAACTCCTTCCTCCTGTTTCTCAGCCACAGATTGTTTAGTAGTCTTACTCAGCCTTAAATGTCCTAGTTGTATATCATGATTATACTGGTATGGAATGTACGTAATTGATACTGAGCCTGTCTTTAAACATTTTATTGCCTTTATGTATGCTGAACAGCTCGCATTGATTTTACTCGTTCCTTGACTTTTTAGACCCCTTTTCCCACCACGTGGGTTATACTTCCACTTCGATTACAATAAAAATAATAATGCTGATAATTTAGTATAGGTTTTGGGGAAGTATGCATTACAAACCATGAATGTGAGGTCCTTTCTTCATCTTCTTTCCAGATGGAAAACTCATCAAAATTATCAAAAGTCAGTTCTATCTTGTCAATGACATAGCTGTGACCTTGTTTGAGGTGTTCCACTAATTCCGATACATTTACAAATCTAAAAATAAGGTAATCCATTAGTGTCAAGTATACAATTTGCTGTATTGTTCTTAAAATATTACCTTTTAAAACAGATGATGCTGCATCCAATGTTCCCTTTATTTTCCTTATGAGCCATACTGACATGTCGAGATAAACTACTTTTGTGGGAATACTGCTGCAAAGCCAGACCTTATTTGTAGATTCACTTAGCTTATCAGTGCCAGCAAGAATATTACATCCATTTTCAGGGGCAGCGCACTCACTTTTCATATAATCATACTATGCCAAGTATCACATTCAGTTAGTGTTTAAACGAACATTACCTCCGACACTATCCACTAGATGCTCATTATCTAAGGCCTTCCTAAAAAGATCAGAAACAGCTTCTACCTGAAAGTGAACAATGTGTTTAATACAGTGTGTGTAGGTCCCACATAATTAAGTCAAAATTTGAATATAAATCATCTATTTATGATTTATTTTACTACAGCAGTAAGCAAATTCAAATTCTTAATAATTGGTTTTATTAATTGGTGTACAGTATAGACCCTTACTATTTGAATCCCTTTTATTTATAAACTTCTGTCTGCTATGGTGAGCTTTGTCTTTTTTTGTGTGTATGTACTCACATGATTTTGTACTCCTTTTGGTGCTGTAAGTTGTAAGTTTAAGTGAAACCGGAACACACACATACTTCATGCCAAATTAAACACATTTTCTGCGTGCTAAATGGCAAAAAATGTTACATTAAAAGTACAACCCAATCAAAGGTCCCAGTAAACTTTATCATCATTTTAGTGATTACCAACCTTATCTTGTGAAGTAGCCTGTAATTTCATACAATTCACAGACTTCTGTGTCAACAGTGCTTTTACAAGCCACCCATGTCACTGTAATTTTTAGAACAAAATGTTAAATATTTCAGGCCTTTAGAAACACATTGTTACATTGCCGTGATTGTATCACCATTACTTCACGTTTCAGCTCTGTTTCCAAACTGTAGTGGAAGAATATCTCGAAATAGTGTTCAATTAAACGGTTATCTTACATCAAACATCAAATAACTGCTCTGCAGGTGTGATTGAAGGATGAATTGCTGCAGAAAATGGTTACAAGTTAAAAGTACAGCCAATTGCTATGATTTAAAAATACAGGAAAGACAAGTAAGAAGGTGATCACTGTTCAGAACTCTTTTCCGAATGTAGTAGTAATAGCCTTTGTCCAGTTCTTTAATTGTAGCAATAACACGCTTGCCTGGATCTGGACAACATAATTATCACTTACTGATGATTGTATTAATCTACTTAGCTATAGTTAGCTTTCTAGAATTTCCACTAGCTACCTGCTTCACACAAACTTCACAATTAGTGTGGAGGTTACTCAAACAGGAAAAAAACACTCTTAAATATTGGTTGGTTCAGTAGAACCTGTAGAATGGTAAGAGGCAAAGCATATGTTTCCACTGTTATGAATTCCAGGCGGAAAGCGCAAAGCCAACGTGACCTGACAAAAAATATGGTCCCCCCGAAAAATTTGGTCCGGCCGGACCGTTTTTGTTTGTCAAATTTGGTCCCCCCCCCCCGAAAAATTTCTGTCTCCCTCCGGTGCGCCAGCACATACTAAGCGTAGTGAATAGATCGCATTCTAAAGCTTTATTATAACTTCTTTCAACTGGTAATCATCACCATTGTTTCATCAATCCTTTTCCAGTATTCAGAAAATTTTTTTTATCACTTCTCTAATTCTTCTAGCCTTAGCGAGAGCTAAATGCGGTGAATCTGTAGTTAGTTAGAATGGAAGAGGATAATTCGCCTGAATCTAATAGCTAAATCATCCATATAACAAAACACTTTGCAGGGTAACTAACTATAGCTACCTATAGTAGGGTACTATGTTTAGTGGAGAGTAATGAAATATATTCAAAAATGTTCTTCACGCTTTTTCAACACTTCATGATCTACAGAATTCCCACTCAAACAAAAATTCTGGATAGCTGTACAATACATTATAAATAATTTACCAGTATTTCTCTGCTCTTCATAGCTAGCTATTCCAAAATAATGAGAAAGTCCAAAAAATGTGTGCTGAAGTATGGAGAAATTCACTATATTGGCACCAAAGGTACTAAGGTAAACAATATATAATGAACTTCTAGATGCCTAAAGGGATCTAATTATAATAGGTTAGAGTTATCATTGACCCTATTGAAAGACAAAGAATCAAACAGTATTGCCATTCTCACCCAACTTCTGGACATTTTGGCATTCGAAAAACCTTGGTTAGAATAAGTGAAAGATTTTACTGGCCAGGAATGACTAAGGATATCCAAGAAATGGTAAATTAAGAAAAAAAATGTATATATTTTTTTAATTTTTTTATTTATATTTTATTTATTTTTTTATTTTTTTACTTATTAGTTTATTATTTATTTATTTATTATTTATTTTATTATTTTTAATTCTTAGTTTACATTTATTTATCTATATATTTTATTATGTAGTTTATTTCTGTTATTAATTCACTTATTAATTAAATGATTAATTAATTTATTTATTTATTTATTTATTTATTCATTATTATTCTTATTTATCACGTACTATATATTTATTATTTATTCTTTATTTATTTTTATTATATCTTTATTATTATTATTAATTCTATATTATACTAACAGTTCACTTTAGGTATTCATGAAAATGGGCATATGCAAAGTGCTCACAACAGACCAAGGCACTGAGTTCAATAATAAACTTAACAAGGAACTCATGAGAACACTGGGGATAGATCATAGATTGATTCATCCACAGGTATTTAAAATTAATAGTGTTGTTGAATTGCTTTGTATGTAGAATGAAAGGAAATAGCTATCAGCTATATTCAGCTATTTCAAACATAAGAAGGGTCAAAATGAAAAGAAAAAATGCAACAACATGATACTATTTAAATTTAATTTTTTTGTAGGCTAACGGTTTGGATGAACGGTTTAATCAAACCATTCAAAACATGCTTACCAAGTACATTGGTCAACAGAAATCTACGTGGGAAAATTATTTAGATGAATGTGTATTTGCTTACAATACTTCTTCTCATGAATCATCAAAGTTTACACCGTTTGAGTTAATGTTTGCAAGAAAACCTGTACTGGCTGTTGATATTCATGAAGGATGTCAAACAGTGCAAGATCTGCAAGGCAAGAAATTACCTTTTACAATCATAGAGTATATTTTAAATAATAGCTATTGCAGGTACAACAGAGGATGATTCAAGATTGAGAATAGAGACATCAAATTATTCTTGAAAAGCTAAGCAAAACATACTTCAAGCACAGTATCAACAAAAGAAATACTATGATAAGAACATAGTGTTCCTGAAATCTTCAGACGTGGCAGTGTGGTTCTAAAGTGAGACTTTACCAGGAAAAAGAGAAAAGGAGGATGTGGGATTGAAGGAGTACGGACGCTCCACCACTGCCACCGAAAGATGATAGACACCAAAGCTCTGGGACGACGACCACTCCTAGAACTCTGATGCTCGCTGCCACCAGAGTTCTTCCCTGTTAACTGCGCCCTCTCCCTAGAGTCTTAATCTAGTTTAGAGTTACGTCAACGTGTGTGGGGAACTGAACTGATGATACGCGCGCATGTCAGAGGTTATATACCTGGAGACACGCGTGCGCGGGGAAATATGGAAAAGGGTCGACCGCCAAGGGCGGGGCACAACTTAAACTACACAGTGTGATGAATACACTCATAAATACATACACACATAATGATGCATGATGCTAATAATCTAAACACTTCTTATGACATATGACGATTAATGTTCAGTCTCTATCTTCTCTCTTCTTCTCTCCTCTCTGATCCACTCCGCCCACATTTCCCCTCACCAAGATTTGGCCCGAAGTCAAATCTGACAAAGCACAATGGGCGGACTCATCATCCGATGAAAGCCACGCCTGTCGGCTCATACCATCGGCGTTCTGATGGAGGCGTCCGGGACGATACTCTAACTCCACTCTAAAACCCTGCAAGGCCAGGGCGAAACGCAACAGTCTCTTATTCAGGTGACCACCCGACATCAGAGCCAAACAAGGCTTGTGATCGGTCACAACACGCACTTCTATACCGTAGATATGAAACTCGAAATGCTTCAAAGAAGCAACAATGGCCAGACACTCAAGTTCTGAGACGGAATAATTCTTCTCGGCCGATCTCAACTGCCGGGAATAGAATCCAATGGGCAGTTCACGTCCGTCCCTGACGACATGGAGACATCCACCCACTCCCGCACCGGAAGCGTCCGAATACAGCACAAACACATCTTCACATGAAGGAACATACAACAAACATGATGAACACAATAACACTTTTAACTCACACAAAGCTGAGGTCATCTCCTCCGTCCAGACCACCCGAAGAGGAGCCCTCAACGAAGTCGCCGGAGTCAGGAGGCTCGAGCATTCAGCGAACTTAGGAATGAACTGTCGGTAATATGACATTGAGCCCAAAAAGGACCTAAGCTGCTTCTTCGTCACGGGTCGTGCAAACTCGCTAAGGGCAGACACCCTATGGTCAGGGATAGAGAATGAACCCGACCCGATCCTATGACCCAAATACAACAAATGACTACGTCCGAAGCAACATTTCTTCAACTTTATAGACAAACCAGAGGCACCAAGGCACTCGATAACTGATCTGAGATGGGAAAGATGGTCTTCCCAGTTCTTACTAAACACAACTACATCATACACATAGTTAACACAACAGTGGGCAACAGTTTTCAACACTGCAACAATAGCAGCCTGAAAAATAGCAGGGGCATTCTTCAACCCGAAAGGCTTACGCCTATACTTGAATTTACCAAAGGGGCAAACAAACGAGGTGAGATCACTGGACTCTTCGTCAACATGTCTGCCTCGGCTCCTCCAGATGTCCCACTCCAGTTGTGACCTGGCCCTCTCTTGGTCCGATGGCAGAAGTATGCAATCTTCCCAGTGAGGTAATCATGCAGTGGCAGAGGAGTTGTTGGAGTAGTGGCCCCGGGTCAGGTAGAAACAATCAAACGATGCCATCCACTGGTCTGCATCTCCGCGGTCAGCGATTTCTCGTCTTACCTGACCACAGGACCACTCCGCAAGGTGAGTAACATGCTCCTCTAGCCTCTTTACCATCCTACCACACTGGGTACTTGAACAGGAAGGTAGTCCTAATAGGCCACTGAGTCGGTTAATCTGCATGCAGGTGGCCGCAGATTAAAAAAGAAATCACTGGGTACCACTGATGCCATGAGCAACGTGACTCGTGCATACAAAGTTTGTCGGCATGCTGAAAGTGCACTGCCCCACTGGATACGCATGATCTGAGGGAGTCAGACTCAAGTGGCACTCCGAGTTCCTCAGCAACAGTGGACACTCTGTCCATAATGTCATCTAAGACTGTGCTGCCGGATTCCTCGTCTATGTCCGAATCCTCACTGAGGAGGTTAGTTTCTTCCTCACATGCATAACCTGATTTTTTTTAAAAATTTCACATTTTTTTTCAAAATAATTGTATGCACATTGTATAATACCAAAGAAAGAAATTATTTTTATGTAATTTAAAAACCCTGTGAATTTGTTTTATTTCTAATGCCGTGACTTTGATGTTTTTAATTGAGTAAATTGGTGATTTTTAATATACTTGTGTAAATAACTCAGTCATATCTTTATTTTGCCACTACATACTGTATAAGTTTATTTGTTATTAACTTATTGATTAGGTCATACCAATTTGATTTTGTTTCGCGGCCCAACCAACCAAAAATTTTTGATTAAAAAAAAAAAAGACCTCTGACCTATCAATTATTGCTAAGTCAGTTCGCCCCTTTTTTTTATGCCGATCCAGTGGCAAAAGACCTGCCCCTAGACTGCATAACAATATGGCTAAGCAAGACAGACATTCTAGAAGTCGTTTTTGTTTAGTATTCATTATTTTCTCGAGTTTTTTAAATGATAATTTGTTTTGTTGCTTTAAATAAATCATTAACCATGGTAACTATACATCACGTTACTGTTATTTTCATTTTTAAGCCTGCCTACCTGACCCTATTTTAAGGGTCAGTTTGCCCGCGAAACATAAAATCAAGTAGGTATGGCCTTACCAATATCCTTGCCAAATATAATATAGAGTACATATGGCAATCCACTATGTAAGTAGTATATATCATTCACAATCAATTCTGGTAATATAAATACAAGCTGTTTATGGCGCAATGTTTATAATTTTATCGGATAGGAAAAAAATCTTAAAATATAATTTTACCTGGACTCTTCATTAAGTTGACAATCTCTACCAAAGTATTTTTAATCATAGGAAATTCCAAAAAATTTGAACTCTAAAATTAGCACCCTATAATCTATAGTACCTAAGTACATAATACCAAATTACAATGTACATACACTATTGAAATTATCCATTAATTGGTATTGATCATTTCTCGGCTAATTTCCCTAGTTATACCTTCCGGCTCGTTGCTGGGAACTGCCAAGCTGAGTGCAGGGGTACTCCAGACTGGACTAGGACTCCCATCACTGACTGGAGTGATGTCTCTAGCTGGATCAGGGTTCCTGACTGGATGAGAGTCCACAGCAGTGACGTCCATACTAATAGGACCTATATATTTATTGTGTTTTTTTAAATATTTAGTTCTTTTTCAGGACTGATTTGTGTGTTGGTTGTTTCAGTTTCATGTTATATTGCATTTATTACCAGTTCCAGCTTCCACTGAGTGCATTGTTGGCTCAGGCAAAAGGAAACTCTGTACCTCAGGAGCATTGGTGTTGACACCTGGTACATTTTGTTCGATGATAACAACAATAACAAAGAATAAATTGTGGAACCTGATTAGCTAATATAGTACCTCTTGTAGAGTGGCTGAGAATTTTATTTCTTTCTCTTGCATCCATTAATTATTGCTTTTTCTTGGTTTTAAGCCTCCTACCCATGATGGCTGCTAAATGGCTTCCTAACTAGCTTCTTTATTGAATAAACAACTGTTACCCGCCAATTTGTTACACTACAGTAACCACGCGAATTTACCACGGGCTGCCTAGCAGCTCTTATCTCTGCGCGGGTATTTAAGATCCGCCTACTACCTTTACAACTCCGTGGTTTCGTGGTTTAAGGCTCAATTAAGGTTGGGGGAATACACAAATGGTACTTCCTTTATCTCTTCACCCCTGTCAACAGAGAAAGTGAAGGCACCCCTCTCAGCCACCAAGTTGTCACTTTGACTCAGTTTGGCCAGTTCTCTCTACTTCCTCTCGCTAGTGATTGAAACATTAAAGGTCTTAAACCACCTACAATCATAATTTGGTAAGATTTGAAAGAATATTTATTGATTATTCTTCACCTCCTTAGTATCCTTAGTTTTTTTCAAGGTATACCAAGGTCAGCCTTCATCGCAAGGGCATGGTTGGGAGGGATTATGACAGGAAGACTAGCTTCTCGGAGAAGATCTTCTCTTTCTGCCTTAGAAAGATGTTTGATCTCGGGTGCAAGCTGTGATGAACTATCACCTCCACTGGAAATCTCCCGAACAGTCTCAACACATCTGTCCGTCGCTGTATAGTTCTTGTGCTAGCCTCTCCACTATTTACTCTGCAGCCAGGTATTCTAACCGAATTGATAGGCTAGAAATATGTATAACTATAATAACTTCATGGTAATATTTATCTTCAGATCACTAACCTGACCACCAGTGGGTACTGATATTATAGTGGATGCTTTGGAAGAACTGCTGCCTTCTTGACACAGTAACCGGCGAACTAAATGATGAGTTGCCATCATCTCGGTGATTGTTGCTGGTGATGTGGTTGGCTTGTTCAGGACATCCTGCAGTGTCACTTTTGAAGGTGAGTTTAGATCCTCATAATGAGATCTACACACTTCCCTACAAGATGTTGCTGATAGTGCTGCACTCTCACTGCCTTGCCACATTTTCTTATGCATGTAACCAGGAGGTCATCCAGTAAAGAATCCAGCAAAGCCGAGGGAGGAGAAATAGTGGAAAAAGAAAGCATGTGATTAGCAGCATGGGCACTTCAGGGAACATGTTGCCTGGATTGCTTGGCAGCAGCAGTTGGCACAAACCACACTATCACATGAGAGCTGAATGGGCTGGTTAAGAAGACAGAGGCAGATTGGACATGTAAGTTTTTTAGATAAAGATGTGTGATAACATCTGGGATGTGGATCATCACTGGGCAGTGTTTCAGTGGAAGCAATGGAGTTAATGTGTTCTATAACACTCCTAGGAGACTCTCCCTTGGGCCGACCTCTTACTTTGGTAGCCTTTCTGTTGCGGCCACCACCCTTGCCGAGATGTTGAAAATGCTGGCAGGTCTGTAATTATTATTATTATTATTATTATTACTATTATTATTATTACTGTGATTATTTTACAGGCTCAAAAAATTCTATATTCTTTTCTTAAGTAATTATATTCACCACTGGTCACAAGCAGGGAGATAAGATAATATTCTATTCAGGGGTTACTATGGAATGTTAAAAATAATCAATTTAAAAAAATGTATAATCAATCTTCTTCTTTTTTTTGTTATTAATATTATTATTATTATTCATCTCTTGATTTGCAAATTTCTTACTTTGCAGTCTTCTGTGTGAGGTGTCCATTCCACTGGTTGGATTGGTTGAGTTGGAATGCCAGTTTCCTTGGCCTTCTTCACTCGTTCCAACTTCATGTAACAGCACTTGCAGAAGTGCGGAGGAACTGACATGAAATCTCCATCATCCACTTAGTCAAGCCCAATGAGAATGAAGGTCCACACTGAAGTCTGCACATGTGTACACTGGCTGGGATCTGCCTTTGGATATTGTTAGCCGATTTCCACATATTCTGCAATGCTTCCTCAGCTGGTCTAATCACTTTTTCATGTATTTTGATTTGAATTATTTTATGGAAAAAAATAGTTAGCATTTTGATTTTAAGTTACTTGGTTTATTTAATCTATTATAAATTGTCTTACCTTTGTCCAAAGTTTAAAAAGCACTTCCAGTCAGGGGGGAAACCGTGAACAAACTAACAACTACCAGGTATCAGATCTACAGAAACCACACTGCCTTAGAAAGGTCACTGCGTGGTCTGTGACTATTTAGAATGCGCAGCGGTATAGGAATTAAGTTAAGAGCTTGTCTACTTATCATGACCTCAGAATTGGTTTTGGAATGGAAAATCTATGGGAAAAAGTTAGTTCAAGTCCAAGGACTTTTCCCTTCCAAACCTCAATCTGATTATAATATTCATGAGCCGTATGCCGTAAATCCCGCCACCACAAATTATCCAATAAGTGCCGCGTAAAAAACACCTGTGAGGGTTTCATGTTGAGAGGTAAAGGGTCCACTCCATGGTGCTATGTAGGGAAGGTTTGATGTTGAGAGGTAAAGTGTCCACTCCGTGGTGCTATGTAGGGAGGTTTCATGTTGAGAGGTAAAGGGTACACTCCGTGGTGCTATGTAGGGAGGGTTTCATGTTGAGAGGTAAAGTGTCCACTCCGTGGTGCTATGTAAGGAGGGTTTCAACCACTTCAAATTTCATGTGAAGCAGTCATCTGCCTAGACTGTTGTTGCAAATGGATTCAGCACTCTCCATCTCTTTCCTGCCCTTGTTGTTACAGCCACTCTATTGGAAGATCAACACTCAACTCTCCGTCACCTTTAATAACCTCCCTGCTCAATGATCTTTTAATTAATTGCAAGAGAAACTGTATGAAAATTGTGCGTGCTTCCCAATATACGGCTCACCTATCTGCAAATTGTAAGGAGCATTTCCATCAAGTTATTGACTCGCCATCCAAAATCACTATTCAGGATGTGCTAACAAAGCCCATTACATCTCCGACTACACCAGCTGAAATTAAAGCTACATGGCATCTAGTGCGTAGAATCATGCAGCAGAATTCTGGATGCAGTGGAAATCAGGCAGTAGTCAAAATTCCTACTCGGGGTCAGGTAACTCCACATTCTTGTACACATAAATTTTGCAACTTAGTGAGTCACTTGTTTAGCCCATCACCTTGGTACCACTCACTGGATGCCGTGTTCGAAGTGGTGAGGCTTGTCAGCGAACACGAAAGCGTCGCTGTAATGAGGTCAGCAGAATACGCTCTATAGCCAGTGGAGGAGACCCTTTAATTCAGTTGGAAGCTGAGGTCAAGTCACTCACAAAGGAGGAGAGGGATGAACTCCTTTGCCAAGCTCAGCTTCCAGTTTTTATCCCCACAGAACATGCTCTAGCAATGAAGGCTGACCTTGCGTTGCCATGGAATAAGCTGAGAATTCTGAGGAGGTATAAATATTTAAAAATAATCAAAATTAATAATAAAAAATATGTACCTGTAGATGGTTCAAATCCATGAACATCCAGATATCTAGTGAGAAGCGGCAAAGGGTGATGGCCAATGACACAATTGGGGAAAATCTGGTTGCAGAGAGGGGCGCCTTCTCTTTTTCACAGGACATTTGGAGGAGAAGTGATCAGAGCTGTTCCTTTTGTTTATGTCCCTAACGTGATCGCTAAAGTGGCAGACATAGTCAGTGAACACGAAAGCGTCGCTGTAATGAGGTCAGCAGAATACGCTCTATAACCAGTGGAGGAGACCCTTTAATTCAGTTGGAAGCTGAGGTCAAGTCACTCACAAAGGAGGAGAGGGATGAACTCCTTTGCCAAGCTCAGCTTCCAGTTTTTATCCCCACAGAACATGCTCTAGCAATGAAGGCTAACCTTGCGTTGCCATGGAATAAGCTGAGAATTCTGAGGAGGTATACATATTTAAAAATAATCAAAATTAATAATAAAAAATATGTACCTGTAGATGGTTCAAATCCATGAACATCCAGATATCTAGTGAGAAGCGGCAAAGGGTGATGGCCAATGACATAGTTGGGGGAAATCTGGTTGCAGAGAGGGGGCCTTCTCTTTTTCACAGGACATTTGGAGAAGTGATCAGAGCTGTTCCTTTTTCTAGTTGTAGTGTATGTAGTAGGGAAGTAGCAAGTATTGGTAATAGACAGAACGTATTATACTGTCACTAGCACATTATGTAGCCAATTTGCTCTTGTACGAGCACGCACGCTGTCGCCTGACTCGAGAAAATAATGCCTGCTGGCTGGAACATTATTTTAATAACCACTTTAGCTTACAGTTTCCTTGCTAGCTTAAGCTATAGGGTCCAGCCTCCACAATATGCATCAGGTATCTGCAGCTAGATTAATGTGCAATAAGAGAGAAATCGACGCTTAAAAGTAGAGATTGTTTCGTTATGCTCACGAATTATTTATAGCAACTACTATATTCTGTTTTGTGGAAGGTAAGAGTGACTGGCGCGAGATATTTATTAAATATGGCGGCATAGTACCTAGCATTACTTGGGTTTTGGTTGGGGACTCAGTCACACTTCACTGTGGCAGTTCTGTGCCAGTTACTTGGACTTTTAAGCCATATATTGGGCCCGCATCTTATGAAATCCTTCCAGATAGACATTGTTTAGGTAACTATTCTGTTATATTAAATCATTTACAATTAGAAGAATCTGGCTTTTATCGGTGCCGTGGTTACTTCAGCGATGGAGAAGCGTTCAGGGAAGTAGCTTTTGTCGTAGTGTCTGATACAGTAAATATTGGATTTGTTCTCCCCACCAGAGTAGAAGTACCACAGGGTGGTTCAGTAAAATTAGTCTGTGGAAGCTTAAAGCCAGTAGAATGGACTCTTTTTAATCGTACTATTAAATATCACACACATGAAAACAACACACTTATACTGAAGAAATTAAAGAAAGAGAACAGTGGTCATTTTTTATGTAGAGGAGTAAATTTACAAAAAGAAATTTTTCACCGATCTGCTTTGATTATTGTGGATCCCATCATACAACAAATACCTACCTAAACACTAACATTATTATAGTAATACTCAACATTTATTATTATTATATTATTTGAAATTTAATACTAAAATACTAAAAACATGATTTATATGGTTACTTGAACCCATTTTTTAATTGTGATCTGTAGGGAGCTTGTTGTTTTAAATAGAACATCACATACATGAAAACCACCTAGGCAAGTTGGCACAGTCCAGTACTAAACAAATTCTAAGATTAATGATTAGGTGCAAACCAATTAATTTATTCTACACTGTCTTTCACTAAAAGTCATCTGCAAGTAATTGTAAAAATTGTATTGGAACCTCTGAGTCTTAAATGCAGGTGGAGGATACTGTGTCTTAAACCAAACTATTAGCTATTTGAAAAATTGCAAGAAATGAAGCCCACAGGACATCTGCATGCTATGCTCCCCAGTCATTTTGAAGGTTACAACCAATTCATTAAATTTAAATAAGTTTTTTAAGTATATTATTAGAAACCCTCCCATCATTGGCCAGTTCTCCACTCACATGAGTTCACAATAATCAAACATGAAAAAGCAAGTTGCAATAATTCATTATAATATGATTTATAAAAACATAATGCATCATTAATACAGTTTTTAAATTTCATACATCATCTGAAAAAAAAAATTAATATGTAATAATCTTATACTTTAAATATAGATAAAGAATTGGTTTTATATTGATATGTAGTAATGAACATTGGATTGGGATTCATTAAAAATATGGTGCAGGCATGTGCTATTGATAAGGCAAGATTATTAATTCATTTCGCAAAAATAGTATTTGTAACTTGATTAATTATATTACCATAAGATGATTCATTGATTGTGACAAGTATAGTGAAATAAATAACATGAAGCCCTTGAATAGAAATAGCAATGTAGAAAATAGGGTTAATTGTGATTCAGTGTTGGCAAAACTAATATCTCAAATGACACTGAATTATGCTTGTTGAGATTGGTCTTAGCAATCTTACTGGTAAGAGAACTGAGAAATGAAATATTCAAAATAATTAACTAAATAAATATTCAACAATAATGTACAATGTTGACAGTTTTCTTTGTTTAAAAAGATTAGCACTTATATAATAATATGAGCACAATGTTAAAAAGATTAACACTTACATAATATGAGCACAATGTTAAGGCCATTCTATTGTAGAGGAAGGAGTACGAACTTGCTACCAGCAGTGGTGTTCGCTCATGGCATTCACGATTACTTATAACTTCAATGTCCTCACTAAGTGCAGTGTTTGATTGAAATGGACAGGGTTTTTGTGAAGTTTCTACAGTTGTCAATGTGCCATAAAATTACAAATTATTAACACAGATAAAAGGGAGATATTAATGATAACATGCTATTTAAATTAATGTAATTTTTAATGCTTAGCTGACCGAGATTTTGTACTCAACATTTTTTCAAACATAATGTCTAATGCACTTGTATTCCTATACCAATAGTAGGGATACACTGCTAATGTGTTTTAGATTCAGAGTAGTTTTGAGTTATTAATCTCTATTGACTAAGCCCAATCTAGAGATAGTCAAAAATCACACTATATACTACTTTGATTAACCAGATTGAGTGCTATACAAAATTTTACCATTTCATGCACCTACAATTGCAGTAGAGTTTCTTCAGTTATGTTACCTTATCTATCCTATTATATAACTTCAACATTTCAAGAAAGGAGTTATAGCTAAAGCTAACAATCACTTTCACTGTAACAAACGTCATTCACAACATTAGCTGCTTAAGAACTAATAGAGGGGAAAACTAAACTAAGCCTACAAGGTTCTTTTTAATATAACTTAACATTATCTGGAATCTCTAAACCATAAAAACACTGGTCATGATGACTTGGTAATTCAGTTATTTCGTTTTTCTTTAGTTTCATTTAATAGTAAGCAAATTACTTACCTATTCACTCCTACTATCCATTAATTGTGGTTCCGTTTGTTGTACACTGAGGATGATTTTTTTTAAATTTCTGTAATTGTGTCTGTGAATGTAAGTCTGCTTGGTGTAATTTTGGGCACGCAACTCTTATGACACTGAAAGATTATAGCCATAAGGGGCAGAATGTTAGCTGGCTGTATCATGTTCATCTATAATGTCTTTTACAAGAGAGATAAAACTGCCATGATTGAATAAACACTGAAAAATACAACTTGCATAACAATTCAGTGCACTATTGCTGATTCCAGGAGGGACAGCTTCTTTATCATACAAAAACTCCAGGAAGATCCTTCCCTTTGGGTGTTTTCTGTGTTTTCACACAAAAATTGGATATTTTAGTGCTTAGATGCTTCTTCATGCTAGTCTTACGGTTCAAAGTTTGTTTTCAAACTGGGCGGTGGATATCACGTAAATATATCCCGCGCGATTGAGGCTAACATTCTGCCCCTAGCGGCACTACTGAAGATTTGCGTCCGACAGAATTGGAATAGTGAGACTAACCATTACTTTGAAATGTACTGCAAGTCAGCTACAGAATATGGCCAGTTTTGTTTTGGTTTAGAAATTCTATAGTTTTAGTTATTCATACTGATAAAAAAAGATCATGATGACTTGGTAATGCTAGCTACCTGATGATTTTGTTACTTAATAGTATTTATCGTGTAAAAGATTATAATCAATTGACTTAGTTTTAGTTAAGTTTTGGTATTTCTCAAATCATTCAATAATGACACTCACTATAAGAAAGAAATTCATGGTCTTAATATCAGACAACTTCAAAATAAAGTGTTTTCTTCTAGTTTAGAAAATTATCTACTTAAAAGGCAATTTATACGTTCACTTAATAATTGCATGATTCAATGCCAATTGATTACAAGAAAGATTGTTTAGTTTTAGCACTTCACTGATAGTTTTAATATTTAAATGAATTACTGTCTAGTATAATATTTTCTTCATGTTCTCTACAGCTGTGTCAGCTTTGCCAAAAACAAAATAACCTAAAACTAAGGGTCTTTGGCTTTAGCTTTAGTTAAATAAAATAAACTTGGACAAGCACAGATCAAGAGATTATGTCAGGTTTGCTGGATGAAATAATAGTTGAAGTTTGCTGGATGAAATAATAGTTGATGAGACAGGGGAAGCTGGATTGATGTCCATTTTCTGTTTCAAATACTCAGCAATAGTTTTACATAGCTTTAGTGAAGAATTCTGTCATAAAACAATTTTAATAACACAATTTTCTAAAACTAAGATATTGCCAAAAAAAGTAAGTGAAATTTTAATCAATATTGGGTGCTGGTGTAGGTGTGGCCATTCTGATTAGGAAAGTTGTGATTAATGGGAGTTATATGTCCTTAAAGCATTTGCTTAGTCTGCTAATCCTCAAAGCTCAGGTGACCATTACATTATTATACTGCAATGGACTTATCAGCGCTTTGAGTAACCTACAGAATTGATGAACTATTACTAGGACGGTATTCTAGTGATCATTACATTATTATAAGGAATGGACTTATCTGCGCTTTGAGTAACTTACAGAATTGATGAAGTATTACTAGGACGGAATTCTAGGGTCAGAATGCGAGCTGCCTCCCACGAAGCAACGAAAGCTTTCCAGCGCTAATACGTTCCACCTGAACCTTCACACTGGGGTAAACGTTCTGGGAGGAACAAATAAGTCGTTCAGCTATGTGTGGGAATCAGGTAAGAAATGACACAAAAATAATGAGTTCGTAAGTCTCTGTCTTCTTCTTCGTCTTCTCTTTACCTTCTCTCCTTCTCTCTCACTGGAGGCCAGACCCACAAAAAATGTGACGGTAGCAGACTTAACACTGTATTGAATCGGTGAATAGTGCACAGCAATTCTCATTATTAGCTAAATAATCAAGACTGGGTTACCATAACTTTATACTTACTCCAGTTGTAATGTTTACCTTAGCACAAAATGTTTTCGATGAATTCGGAAGTTCCCGAACGTTTACCTTGGGTATTCTATTCCCAAAAGTTGGAACGATGCCGCTGCACCTATCCACTGCACTGTCATATTGATATTACTGAAACACTTGAAGTATTAATAGAAGTAGATCTTACGATATTACCAGTAGGGGAGTATAACCAGAATTTAATTGTCCCCGTAGCAGTTTCAAAATGCAAAATTTATATTCTAAATTCTAGGGTCAAACGTAGTGTAGCCTTAACTTATCTTGTACCAGTCTACTTCAAACTGTCCAATCACATCGCACAATCCCCTCTAATATGCTTGTTTTCGTGCTTATCCCAGAACCAATGTCATAGGCTCCAACTTTTCTAATAATGCTTTAAGGACACACAAACCACACCTATCTATAATTTAATTACCACGCCCCTAATTAACATAACCATACCCCAACCACACCCACATTAATGGAGTAAATGAGTAAATGAATTTTATTTTTTATTATGCAGTACAGTTGCTTTTTTGCACTTAGTGAGAAGCTCTTCACTCAAAATTGAGTCATGACAGCATTCTTCACTGTTGAACTTGATGGTCATTAAAGAAATTATTGTTGACTGTTTCAGAGATGGTCGCTGATCAGTATGAACTTTTCTAAGCATTGAGCCCCTCTCACTGTCAGCATTTGAAGCAGGAATTGACATCAAACCTGACATCAGCCTCACCAACAAAGGAAATCTCGGCTCTCCATCAAAAAGTTTCATCTGACCAACCTCATACCAAAACCGCCCTTGTCTTGGCTTGTCATCTCCTGTGGCCGACTTGTACATTTCTACAGTAGAGGCTCAATTGGAGATCCATGAACTCACCTCTCAGTGCATCAATGGATGCAGATTCGGCCAATTCTAATTGTGGAAAATGCTTTGCAAGTGTCTTAATAGTAGTAAATTGTAAGTGCAGACCATATCAGGGTTTATGATGCCTAAATCCTTCAAAATGGTGTCCCCAAATGGGAATTTTTTGAGCATTTTATTCAATGAAGCCACATAGAAATCCCGCACTGCTTAGTAGAAGGGTTTTGTATCAAATTCCTCTTCCATTTCAGAGAGAGCTGCCCATGCTGAGTCCCCCAATCCCAAATTCTCATCTGCTAGCTGGTTTGCACTTGCAAAGCTTAGCTTACTGAGATCATCACCCACTGCAGTTATAGACTCTGGCTTCAAAACATTGCTGGCATACAAACGAACCAGCCTAGACATTTCCGTGTACAACTGACAGGTTGTATTCTGGGTTGACTTCTGAAATAGATAGTTAAACTTACCCATTGATGGAAGAATAAAAGACAGGAAATGTAAGAGGGTTTTCAAGCCGTTGTAGAATGCTAACTACTTTACTTGTCTCAGCCTCACTACAGGATCGAAAATAAGATATCAAACCATCAAATTGAGAAATATACTAACCAACACAACACAATAGACTAAGCTACTGAGAGTACAATGCTTAAGAACTGTTTGAGGCTCACTTGTAAATAGAGAACACCAGAGGTCACAAAATTCTTGCTTCCTTTTACTGGAATGGTAAAAGTAATAAAATACATCCAAGAACAATTGATCTATGTCTACGGGAAGCACTTCCATACCCGACTTCACAGCAAGATCTGCTAGATGGCAGATACAGCTCACATCAAACACATGAGGATACTGATTCCTTATTAGTTTCTGAACACCCGACCTTGTGCCTTTCATCACATTAGTCGTGTCAGACATAAAGGCCAAACACTTACTGAAATATGATTGCTGAGAGACAACTTCAAGGCATCAAAAAGGTTACAGGCTGTACCCACATTGACAATAGGCATGTCAAGAAATCTAGTGCGAATGTCTCCCACACATGAATAAAAAACACGAACAAGAATAATACAGGACCGTTTTATCATCTATCATTATGGAAAAGAATTTTGACATATCATTTAGAGTTTTAGCTAGAAAATGGGGGGGGGGGGCAAAGCTTCCTTGATGATTGCTGCCGTTTTTGTGTGTCCACCACAAATTTCTTTGCTATGTTGGAATATGGAAACCTGCGACTGAAGAGTTTGGTGGCATGTCACTTGTCTGGAAAGAAATATTATGTTTAGCCACAAACTGTGTCCACAGAGCCTCTGCTTCAATTACACCTTGAGGTGCCTGTGGCTTGAAAAATGTTTTCACTGACCTTGAAGAGCAGGCTGTGGTCATCTCTTGGTGATGCTTTCCATGTAAATGAGTTTTCACATTACTGAGCCCACCATTAGATATGCTGAAGTCTGATGCACAGTAAGTAAATCTTGCATACGCATTACCTGTTGTATGTTTACATGAAATGTGTATCCCTAGAACTATGACATATAATACGTACCCTTGGAAGAAGTCCCAATTCCTGGAAACTGTTGAATCCAGCTTGGATCAAAATGACATAGTCGTTTAGGTTTCTTAGGCAGTGTAGGTCCAGGCAAAGAAACAGACATAATTTATTGAAGACACAGCAAGTTTAGAAATCTGAGGAATGAGACTCAGAAAGCAAGAAAGCTGTTCAGACCTGACCAGTAAGCAGTTGAGAGAGCTGGCAGCAGTTGCATGGCTATAGCAGCTGTATAATTTTGTACATGTCATGATGGATATTATTTATAGCTTATCTTGCATTCTTTAAAAACTATGCAAGCTTGCAGTTATAGTTACAGTGTATACATGGTGACATTATAATTAATATGGCAAATATGCAATGCATGCTCTGCTGGCCAGTACTGGGCATGGGCAAGGTCAGCTGCTCTATTTATAGCTAGCTATATGAGGTCAGTGCAGAAAAATACTAGTACTGGGAAATTGAGGTAAGGAAGTGGTTCTGTATTTATTAGCTAAAGCATTATAATGGTCACAACCCCACCGTGCTTTGCTATTAATATTATCTAAGCAAGATTAGAAAGGGACTGGCTATTAATATTATCTAAGCAAGATTAGAAAGGGACTGATAGATTGATTTGAAGTATTTCTCTGTGCACTATATAGCTCGCTAGCTCTTTGTGCTCAAGCACATCACTAGTTTATATAAGTGAGCACACATGATGAGGGAGCCTAAAATTATACTATTGAAAAGTTTTTTAGTTAAGTAGTAGTTGTAAAGCGCAATACTTTCACACAACTGAACATACCTACGCAAGACTTACCTTCATGGCGAGTGTAGTGCACGATGAATTTCCAAGTAAATACTGTTGAGTAGGGCTTATAACGATGAATAATAACGTATTAACTAACAACAGCCACTAACTCGAATAGAAAAGGAATTGCTGTAAGTTTTTTAGTTTTAACTGCACCAGCAAAAGAATTCAAAGTGGTAAACAATTCATTTTCTAGGATGATAAGGTTAATGAACGATAAACCAGAGGATTCTGTTTAGTGAAGTTTGGGATGGGTCGAACACCGAACTAACACAAAAAAGTACAAATGACATACTACGTGCCCACTTATAAACTAGTGATGAGCTTGAGCACGAAGAGCAAGCGAGCTATAGTATGTCCAAGTTGAGTTGGCACGACCGCTAGCGCGTAATTGAGCAATGCATTTAGTACTTTACCGGAAGCAATTTAGTCATGTGAATCCAAGTCAATTAAGCGCGCAAACGTCAACGTTGCACGAGAAAAAGGGGCGGTAGCACAGGTGCGCATTAATCGGCGAGCGAGCATAGCGAGCGAGACACTTACAGGGGTAAAAATGAAAAAATCGGGGATGTTTATTTATTTATTTATTTGTATATATGTATGGACGTATGTATGGACGTATGTATGTCATTTTGTACTTTGACCCTCGCGTTTTTGTGTTAGTTATGTGTTCGACCCCGTCCCAAATTGCACTAAACAGAATCCTCTGGTTTATCGATCAGTACCCGTATCACCCTAGAAATTGAATGGTTTACCGTTTTGAATTCTTTTGCGGGTGCAGTTAAAACTTCAAAACTTAAGGGACTTCCATGTTTACTGAGGGAATATTTGTAACCGCTTCGGCGCGAGCTTTCCAATGGTGCAAACCCGGGATGCGTAGCTGCTTCCGTTCTATAGTTATTCAAGTTTTTCTTGCGGCCAACTCAACTTGGACATACTATAGTGCACAGACGAAAGACTTCAAAACAATCTATCAGTCCGTTTCTAATCTTGCTTAGATAATATTAATAGCTAAGTACAGTGCGGTTGTGACCATTATAATGCTTTAGCTAATAAATACAGAACCACTTCCTTACCTAATTTCCCAGTACTGGTATACCTACCAATACTTGTGAACTCTACGGGTGCATAATGCAAAATCAGGTATATACTAGTGGTGTGCTTGAGCACAAATGGCTGCGAGCCCCTTAAACTACACTATTGTTAAACTATTTGTGGTTGTGCGATGGGGTCGTTAATGGAGTGGCGGTCGAGCTTCCCCTCTCCGATCCTCTCTCGCGATAGCGCTGCCACCAGAATTCCGATCCAAGCTCCGGCAGCACACTCTTCGGCACGCGGGGACCTTGTGGTAGGTGGGCCCGGCCTATATGTATCCGCGAAGCTAGGACAATCAAGTCGAGCCTTTATGTTTCAACTGATTTAATTGGAACTGACAGGCACGTGCGTGGCTCGGCTGCTTAGTTCAATGCCACGCACATGCGCAAACACAAAATGATAAATACATCCGGTTAGACACCGGGAACACAAATTACACAAGCAAAACAATAAACAATAAATAAGTGACGTTCTTTACCTAATAAATGACACAAAAAATAATAAAACTACTAATACATACGTTACATAAATTAGTTCATAAGTTCCTGTCTTCTTCCTCCGTCTTCGCTTCATCTCTGCTCCTGGAGGCCAGACCCACAGGTCCCCCCCCTAAGCCGATACCCTTGGGTTGAGGCTGACAAACCCCCAAAGGGCTGGGCTCCATCTCCGTCTCAGACCACGACTGGCGACTAAGTCCATCAGCATTGCCGATGGTGGATCCAGGTTTGTACCTAATGGTAATGTCCATACCCTGTAACTTCAGGGCAAATCTCATCAGTCTTCTGTTGAGATGTTTACTACTCAAAAGAGACACACATGGTTTATGATCACTATAGACAGTTACCGATCTCCCGTAGAGATAATACTCGAAATGTCTAACTGCCGAGACGATAGCCAGAGTCTCCAACTCGGTAACTGAGTAATTCTTCTCAGCTCCTCTTAGCTGGCGGCTATAGAAAGCCACAGGTAGGTCCACTCCATCACGCACCACATGCAGGCACGCCCCCACTCCGTCACCGGAAGCATCCGTGTATAAACAAAAACAATCATTAGCAACAGGCACAAACAACACAACTCTTACACATAACGACTCACGCAGATGATTAAAGGCCAAGGACATCTCCTCGGTCCAGACAACTTTGGCAGGTGAGGTCAGAGAGACAGCCGGAGATAGCAAGGAAGATAGTCTTGCAAAGCCATCCACAAACTGTCTGTAATAAGACATAGATCCTAGAAAAGATCGCAGCTGCCGTTTAGTTGTTGGTTTCCTGAAGACCCGCATAGCCCTTACTCTCAGCTCAGGTACAGCAACTCTCCCACAACCGATCTGATGCCCAAGATATTCCATGTACTTACGGCCAAACTCACACTTCTGTCTTTTAATTGTAAATCCTGCCTCACCCAAACAAATAATCACTCTCTTCACGTCCTCCAAATGACTCTTCCAATTGCTACTAAAAATGACAACATCATCAATATAGTTTCTAGAGAAACTCTTCACAGGTCTTAATACCTCCTCCACAATAGATTGAAAAATTGCAGGTGCATTTTTCAGCCCAAAGGGCATACGCCTATACATGAACTTTCCCATGGGACACACAAACGAGGTAAGTGGCATACTCTTCTCGTCAACCTCAATCTGGTGGAAGCCCGATGTTAAATCTAGCTTGGACAGACAACAACTCGGACCCACCTTCTCAAGTATCTCCGTCAAGGTAGGCAACCAGAAGCGTCTCAAAGGAGTTCTAGCATTCAGCTCTCTATAGTCTATGCATACTCGTACTGACCCATCTTTCTTCCTTACAGGAACCAAAGGACTCGCCCACTCCGCATCACTCTTCACAATCACACCACTCGTCAACATCTTGTCAATTTCTATCTCAACACCATCACGTATTCCCACAGGTATCAGCCTAGGAGGTAGATTAACAACATCCGCCCCCTCTCTCAACTTGATAACACATTTACTCCCCTTGCACAAGCCTGGCATATCCGAAAAATACATATCCAAGTCCCTCAACAATTCTTGCAGTTCTTTTTCCACATACCCATCACATTTCTCCGTTCCCAACACAGCCTTACTACCCTCTAAATCACATAGCACGCCGTGCTCCTCAGCAACGACAGACACAGCATTTACATTCACAACACGATCCACATACTCCTTCGTATTATTAATGTGTACTACCCGCAAACGGTGACTGTCTCCCTTGCTGACCCTGTATGTCACTCTTGACATTTTCTCTTTTACAACATATGGACCCTCCCAGGAAGCCTGCAAGGAAGCATGCATTCCCGGGATTCTAATTAACACTTTGGACCCAACCTCCAAACAACGATCGCTACGATTCTTATTGAAGGACAAACATCTCTTAGTCGTATTACTACTCTCCTCAACCACTGCCATGTCATGAAGCAGTGAGAGTCTTTCCTGAAGCTTCAAAACCCAGTCCTCCACATCCAAATCCTCATATACTCTATCCACCCACCCTGAATACAAGATGTCAAGGGGGCCCAACACATCCCTCCCATAAACCAGTTGGTGAGGGGAAAAGCCAACATCTCTATTGGGCACTTGTCGAATAGCAAACAATGCCATAGGCAAGAACTCTGCCCAATCAATGCCTGTCTCACTTGCCTTTGCCAGCATGGGTTTTAAAGTCCCATGAAGGCGCTCAACAACCCCATTACTCTGGGGCCTGTAAGGGGACGTCAGAATTCTGTCAACCCCTAACACATCGCAAACCTTCTCCATTACTCTCCCTAGAAATACACTACCCCTATCAGATAGTACTCTCAAGGGTATTCCCGTTCTTGATATAATGTCAACAAAACATTCAGCAACCTCATTTGCTGAGCACGACCGCATTGGACATGCATCAGGCCACCTGCTAGCCAAGCAAATATATGTAAACAAATACTTCACGCCTCTCCGAGCTTTAGGCAGTGGACCCACTATGTCAATGGCAACAGACTCAAAGGGGACGGTCACAATGGGACGCTCTACCATCTTGGCAGACTTATTCCCAGCCGAATTCATTCGGAGGCATACATCACATGACTTCACATATTTCACGATGTCGCTATGTAGGCCAGGCCAGGTAAACTTAGTGTTCAATAGTTTCCTCATGCCCCGCACGCCCGTGTGTGAGCAATGATCGTGTGCTAATTGGAGCACTTTATGCCTGCGATCAGCTGGCACAACCAACCTATTCAACGTCACACCAAAGTCATCCACCATACTATGAAACAATAAGTCATTCTCCCACATGTAGCCATTAAGGTTTTTTGAGGCTAGCTCTTTACAGCTATTCAAGGTCTCATCGGCTTTAATCTGATCCTTAAGCAGACTCACGTCAGGTAAGTTGCTCACTTGAGGGCAGCCCAACGACACTGAACCCTCACTCACACGACTACCATTATCATCACCCTCAGGCACATCCACACTCACACTACCATCACTATTACTAGGTAGTTCATTATGCACTTGTAAGGGGGATGGATTAGCCATTTCCAGATCTCTACGATTACTGGTCTCCTCAGCTAAGGTAGTCATCCAATCACCAGCTCTGGTGACAATGTTGACCTGTGACTCCTCGGGTCGGCTGGGGCCAGACTGATGGGCCTCCACCACCCTATCAGTGCTCCCAGCAGAGTCCGCATCCGTTTTAAGGGATGACTGGGTGTCCGGGGTATCACCGGAGTGCCCCACCCCACTCTCAGATATAGTCGAGAGTGGGGCAGCACCCAGAAGGAGTCGCTTAGCCATACAACTGTCCATTGGCACAGAGAACAACACTTTGTTGTGCAACATGCCCGGCTCGGCCACAGCCACTCTCATCTCAAAGACCCGACCCTCGATGTCAAAGTCCACAACTGCAGTACACAAAGTGACTGGCACTCCCGTAGCCCCCTGGACCTCTATCGTATCCGGGAGGATCTGGTTCTCATATACCAGACACCCAGGTACAACAGTTATTTCTGCCCCTGTGTCTGGCACTATATCACACAGCAGCCCATTCACCTTTCCAGACACAGCTGGAGTCCCATCCTGCACAGCTACCCAGCTGGCATTGATAGGCTTGGTCCCGGCTTTTAACCCAAGCGACCTCTTGGCCCCCTCTGCCTGCCTGCCCTGCTCCTTGGCGTGAGTACGCTCACCCTTATTTGGGCAGTCTGGGGACTTATGGCCAGGTTGCTGGCACGAAAAACATACAATAGGTCTATGCTCATCCCTACTTGCACGACACTCGAAGAACCTATGTCCAAATCCATTACACTTATAGCACTTCACACTACCATTGTTTATACCACGCCCACTGCCTCTACTACCTCCAGATCGGTCGGAATCTGTTGAGTGCAATGACAGGGCCAGCTTGTTAAGGTCACGGAAGGTGTTAATCTCCCGGCTGTCCATAATTGCCTTTTGTTGCCACGTCAAACTATTACGATAAATAGCCGACGCAAAAAATAAGAGAATGTCTTTTCGCTCAACAATGGACATATTAACAGAATCTATCAAACTCTTCAAATGGACATACTTTTCAAGGGGGTTCATAGATCTGACATCACTAAAAAACTCAGTGGTTAACTTACTGCCGAGACTGGTTTTGCCAGAACCTAATGATTCAATTAGTGTTTGCTTTAGCTCCTCGTATGGGCACTCATCCCTGTCAATTGATGCAACTATTTGTGATGCTGATTTAGATGAGAGTTTCTGGTACAGGATACATTTAAACTCGCTCCTAGGCACTCCAATGTCAGTAAGGTCAGCTTCAAGTTTGCGAATATACTTTGCAATGTCAAGCCCATCTTTATGATGGGCTAGACCTTGAACCTTTCTAGTTCGGTCTGACAGAGAGGTGGTAGGGGGTGGTACCATAGTCCTCCCACGGGCCAAAGATCTAATAATCTGCCTTAACTCCCTATTGGTTAACTCATCATCCTCATGTCCACCTGACACACTAGCAACTCTTCCCATGCTCTCTTCACTCTCACGTCCCTCACCCCTTCCTTCCTCCCCCAAATCTCCCAATTGTAACTCAACCTCTCCCAAATCATCCATCTCCTTCACTGTCTCAAAACTCCTACGAGAACTGATAGAACCTGTCTCACTATCAGAACAAATACTCAGACCAACCCCTGACACACTGACACTACTATGAATAGCACAACAAAGCACACTTTCTCCACTATCTACAACACTTCTGATCTCACTCACACCAGAGTCAGATGAAGCACCTTGTGATAAAGACTGCTCCCTGAATTTGCTGTTCCTCTTACAAGCTCGAGTAGGCTGAACTCTCTGACTCATCCGCCAAAGCAAGGACCTCAGAGAAACCTACAGCCACACAAAAACAAAACAACAAAAATAAATAATTCTGAAAACAATCAAAGATTACAAAATAGGCAACACGTGTAGTGCGCAACAAATGGAAAAAACACCGAATGACAACAACACAAATAGAGTTTGTAGCCTGATACGAGCGATGGTGTGAGGTTGTAGACTCCTCCACGTATTAAAGAAGGGGAGAGAACCGCTGCCACCAACTGTGGTTGTGCGATGGGGTCGTTAATGGAGTGGCGGTCGAGCTTCCCCTCTCCGATCCTCTCTCGCGATAGCGCTGCCACCAGAATTCCGATCCAAGCTCCGGCAGCACACTCTTCGGCACGCGGGGACCTTGTGGTAGGTGGGCCCGGCCTATATGTATCCGCGAAGCTAGGACAATCAAGTCGAGCCTTTATGTTTCAACTGATTTAATTGGAACTGACAGGCACGTGCGTGGCTCGGCTGCTTAGTTCAATGCCACGCACATGCGCAAACACAAAATGATAAATACATCCGGTTAGACACCGGGAACACAAATTACACAAGCAAAACAATAAACAATAAATAAGTGACGTTCTTTACCTAATAAATGACACAAAAAATAATAAAACTACTAATACATACGTTACATAAATTAGTTCATAAGTTCCTGTCTTCTTCCTCCGTCTTCGCTTCATCTCTGCTCCTGGAGGCCAGACCCACACTATTGATTTTAACAACTAACATTCAAACTACTAAAATAAAGTCGAAAATAAAGTCGAGTTGTTAAATTACGCATATGTGGTAAAGGGTTTCAATGCCATAGTAACCGCTCCCTTCAACTGTTTGAATTGAAAAAAAAGCAACATAATCAAGTCACGTTATTTATACTTTTTCTTTGTGATATTAGTTGTAATGCACAATACTTTTGTACTTTGACCAACCCTATTTCCCTTAGCTCTGTTTTTGCCCCCCCTCCCCAAATTTCACTAAACAGATACTTCGGATTTATCGATCATTACGCTTATCACCCTAGAAGTGGAATTCTTTACCATTTCGAATTCTTTTGTGGTGCAGTCAAAACTAAGAACTTACCATACCGTCTCGTTCGTCTCGTTCGCTTCGCTCGATCTCAATAAAATATAACCTGCGTTCAAAGCGTATTTAAGCAATTTAGTAAAGGGTAGGTACCAGTACTGTAAAGTTTTAAGTTGCAATTATTTGTTCAAAGCATCTATTAATTGCTAGCACCATTATAGCACAATTTGTATATTAATGTAGCATTTTATTTTCTTATTGAACAGTTTTATTGACATACTTAATAATTTTAGAATACTTTTGGCAAAAAACGGCACCGTTTGAGACGTCCACTCATATTTTTCAGTAGTTAGGCCCTCACAAATATATTCTCCTTCGTTATTTATGCCAAAATTAACTATATAAAGTGAAGTTTTCTCATATATTGCATTATCAGGTAAAGAACCTTCATTGTAGGTCCACTTAACAGGATGCTTGGATTCACAATTCATAGTGATGTTTCCTCCCTTTTTAATTTCTTTCCATTTAGGATATATTTTGTGATTATCTACAAATTCAAAACTTGACTTACAAAAAGGAAATTATTCAAATTAACTGATTTATATGTTTTTGTTTGCTTTTTTTTTAGCAATATAAACCAAGAATTATCATATCACTACAGAATATATTTATTTTACTCACTGGAGTTGTAATCAGGACACTCAGGTTTAAATGTTGTAATTGCATTCAAGGTAGTAAGCCTAACTAAAAGATTGCTTTGTGTATACAAACTTAACTATTCTAAGTTTAGAATTCAAGTCATCAATTTTGGGTAGGGCTAAAGTGGGTGTCATTGAAGCGGTGATGTTACAATTTCCAAAAATGTACACGATTACATTATTTCAATTAATTATACTATAACACCTTACTAACTGAGCTCTAAAAAGTAAAGGACTGATGTTCAGGTGTATTATATATAGTGGAACCAAGTACTTTTAACATGCACTATCTATCAACATTAGCATTAGGCCTCTACTCAATAATTAATTACTGGCAAGCTATGTACCTAACCGAGCGAGCCGTTATACGGCGGAGTCTAATTGACAATAGGGGACATTTATTTACGTACCTGGGGACTCGCGCATTCGTCTGTACTTAGTGTTTTTGTGTTAGCTTTGTTATGACTGTCTCCCAAACTTCACTAAACCGAATCCTCTGGTTTTTCGAGCGATCCAATCGTGCTAGAAATTGAATTGTTTACCTCTCCGAATTCTTTTGTCTTGTAGTTCAAACTAATAAACTTGCCCGAGTTCCATTTCTATTCAGTTAGCGGCTGTGGTAAGTTAATGCGCTATTTGTCTTAGTTATAAGCCCTACTCAACAGGAATTACTTGAATATCCATTGGCCATAGAATAACAAGGAGGCAATCTTTTGTGGGTAAATTCAGTTGTGTGAAAGTATTACGAGTTACAACTACTACTTAGCTAAAGAATACAGCAAAGAGAACGTTTAAATAACGTGACTTGTTTTTGTTGCGTTTTTTTATTCAAACAGAGTGGGGAGTTGTTACTATGGCATTGAATCCCCTTTACCGTGTATATGTAATTTAAAAAACTTTTTATTTTTTTTAGTAACTTGAGTGTTAGAAGTTATAATCAGTCGTTTAACAACAGCGTAGTTTTAGGCTCGCTCCCCTTTGTGCTCAAGCTCATCACTATAGTACTATACTAATAGCTAACATACCAAACACTTTAAGTTTTCCAAAGGCTAGGAAACCATGACTGCGCCACCAAGGACCCGGCATATAGCAAGTATAGATTCCTGCGTGTCTCAATTGAACATTTTTAATGCGCATTGTTACAGCATTAATAGTAAAGGGGTAGTTTCTATTTAAAGGTCCATGATTGAACATCCATTCTGGCTTACGGTTGGAAAATTGAGAACATTTTATTTGAATTGTTAGTCCTGCAGCCGTCGCTGTATACTGTGGAGTCATATAAGAATTTACGACGGCTAATACACAAAATAACATAATTTAAACAATTATTAGTTATTCAAATAGTAACTTTAAACTTAATATTCAGCTACATTCGTTTATTCAATCAAATGGTAAAAATGTAATTGGGTCAACTTAAAATGACTATAGGCTTGTCGTTATTGGTGTTGGCACCCAAAATAACAAGTCAGTAAAGTGAAAAAAGTCTGTTAAGTAAAATAATATTGGATATGCAGACCGTTACATTTGTACATAGCGTTATACTTAAGATGTATATGTTTAGAGTATACAGAAATATAGATTTGCGTACTGGTTTGTCTTCTTACTAATTATCACATTACTGTAGTGTATATAAGTGTTTAGTGGAGTCACCTAGAGTCCCAGACTTTCCCTCTTTTCATAGGAGCCTCTAAGACTTTTTATATCTTAAGGTGGGGGGGGGAGTTAACCTTAAAAAAGCGCAATAAGCGCAATTACGCAAGTAAGCGCTAGAAAAATAATGCTGGAGAGTAGTCCTTATTTTTCCAATTGCTCCGGAATGATATACACAACAATAACAGTAGTAGCTGTGACGCTCTGATTTTGGAGAATACTGACAATTAACAGTTAATTTAGGTATGAACTTACTCAGGACAAAGATTTAAAACCTTTTATTGTGCTACTTTTTTTTTAATTCAGGCTAATCGTTGAGAAAACGCAATGCATTCAACTCCGTGGTAGGTACCAGCTTTTATGGGCAACGCCTCCAAGCGTCACGACATAGTCACGTGAGCAAATAATTTCTTGCAGTCATCGGAGTTGAAAAAAGTGAAGTTTCTCGTTGAAAGTGGTACCGGTGAGTGTTTCAGGCTAGTTTAGTTTCTTATGTTATGAAGACAGCCTTTCCATGCACCATTTTCATTGTCGAGCTATTTTGATGCCTCATTAAAATAGCTAACAGATTGCTTGTCCTTTGGAAGGAGATTATATTGTAATAGCTGGGTTGTGTTTAATAGCGCTGAGGGTTGCAACTTTGGTGCTTTATTATTATTATTATTATTGTTATTACTATTATTTATTATTGTTATTATTATTATTATTATTATTACTATTGTTATTATTATTATTATTGTTGTTATTATTATTATTATTATTATTATTATTATTATTATTATAACTCCAATTCATTATATACAAGTCTCACCTACTGCATACAAAATGGTTTTGCATCAGAATTGGTGAGGAAGTTGATTTAATGATCAGAGTCATCATTGATTCAAGCTTGTAGCTATATCCAAACTTCTGTGTTATATTAAATTTAACAAATTTAAGCCATACTGATACCAGCACAGTCAATGTCATGCTACTACAATAGGTAAACATATGTGCTATATATTAATATCTGGGCTAAGTAATGGTTTCTTAATACCAACTCAATTCATTGGTAGCCATATTCTAGCATCAGCCTTTTCTGGAAGAGTCACTCTGTGCTGTAATGTTCATACATACAAAAGATGGCATTCATCAAACACTCCTGCAGTTAGTTATTTAGCAAGTATGTAAAGGTATTTTCAAAAAGTGATCTTCAATTGAGATTCATTTACATTTACAGTTCTTCACTTACATGGTATTGACATATTTGCATAAATATCTTTACAGATGTAGTTTACAGGCAGTAGAATTGGTCTTGCAGTTTTCCTGGATCTGGGAAGACTGACTCAATACTTATATCAATTATTGTCATACTGTTATGTTCAATATCATTCACAACATAATCTCAGAAGTAGCTATTTATAAGAAAACTTCACAAAAACACTTCACAACTACTTGTTATTGCGTTATAGGGGTTAGTAAGGGTCATCTTTAATGGTGTATACAACATGCAGTTTTATTGAGGACAACTCATAATTTGGTATATTTAACAACTGTTGCTGCTGTGTGACTTCATTAAATGAAGCTAACATGCTGGGACTTGCCAGTGTCTTCACAATAATAGTCCCAGGAGAGTCTCCAGACCTGCAGGCTCCCAACCTAGAACCCATAATAGCAACATCAACTTATATAGCTTGATTATTCACGTTATTATTTCTATACTGTTGCTGCAATGCTAGTATAACAAAAACTTATAAGAATTTACCCCACGATTTTCTGAGGTCGTGGTAATTTGTACCAGGCAACAAATTGAATTTGCCCACGATTTTCAATTACGCGCGGGTTGGATTACAAGCGGGGAAGGTCAAAATAGAGAATAAAAGGTGGCTGCGTTCAAACGGGCGCTTAGATCTTTAACAACGGTTTCAGCCACTCAAATTTGGTGTCAGTGTAGCTAAAGGGTAGGAGATACCAGTGGGCCAATAAAAAGAAGAAAAAATTGTAGGTGTTAGGCTCTACTGTATTTTGATTTTATGTAATTGGTCCGTTTTCCCTAGTACTGTCACATATTATATTCACTGATCACAATATTACAATTACATTATCACAACTATTAATACATACTGAAATAAGAATGATAATCAAAAGCTACTTTAGTAGCTAACCCCAAAGTGAAGGTGGAGTCACTCAGAATTGCCACAACAAATCTAGAAGGAAGAAAAAAACATGATTGGAAGGGTAAGAAATCTGCATAGAAAAAGATCTAGCAATCACACTATTGGGATATGCTTGATTTACAGTAGTTTATTACTGACACTACAGCTATATTACACTCAGCTAGCTAAAGTGTTGGCATTATTTCTATTTATAGCTCTGCATTAGTTGTTACAGTTATAAAAATTAAATCTACCTGCATATTAGACTTACCAGTATCCTAGACACAACTAAAGACCCTTGGCGCTCACAGCGTACACTAGTAATGGAATACAAGGCTAGAAAGTACTCACCAGAGAAGGGACAAGTTCTTGTTTACAACCTCATTGAAAACTTTTCACATGAGCGATTGCACCTAACTGCTTGACAAATTCGGGCGCGCGTAGAGCGGGGGAAAGTTACGCTTTTTCTATTCCCCATACACTTTTGTATTGAGTTTTGGAATAGCACTTTTCCTAGGGCTTTGGATTTTACTGAGGGAATATTTTAACCGCTTCAACATAAGCTTTCCAATGGTGCAAAGCCTGAATGTGTAGCTGCTTCAGTTCTAAAGTTGTTCAAGTTTTATTGAGGCCAACTCAACTTGGACATTATCGTGGAAACACTAAATAGGACCTGTAAGCAAGAGACATATAATAATACATTTCCTTTATATTTTAATACCTACCAGTGGGGTCTATTTAAAAAAGTATGCACCCTGGTTTGAATCTGACTGTGGTAGCTATATTCCATATTTAATATTATGCATTTGATGACCTATAAAATATCAGCTTACTCCCAACAAATACTCTTGCACTATTTCGAAACATAGAGTAATTGGGATACGTTCCATTACAGGTATAGTGTCCCATGTGCTTTGTAGTTGCTGAAGGTATATATATATTGTTTTCAACCAGTTTCGCTCCGATTAATGGCCCATTATTAAATTGCCATACTGGCTTATTGGCACTGACGCATTTTAGCAATATTGTATGTCCAATAGGCACTCCAACAGCTTGTGGTATCATTTGACTGTATTTCAAACTTATCACTGTTCAGAATATAAATATATAGCTAAGTGTTAGAGAAAGATTCACCCAAATCTTCCCAGCTCCTCCACATAATTACTTTTTTAATTTAAATGCACATAATGTTGAAAGAACAACAATGAAAAATGTTGAATTTTTTGCATGGTAACTCAACATTACATTACAGGACTGTAAATAGTCAAAACAAGATTGCAAGCATAACGTTAGAGCTTGTGTGTCAGTAACGACATCCGCGGTGACCTACGGTATGAGAGTTCATGAACAATTCATGAGTTTTTTACGGTATGATATTGTAAAGCATAGCCAATGCATGTTAGGTAAAGCGTCGCCACAAAAGGCGGCGTAGGTTTCAAAAAGGGAGGCGAAAGTATGAAAGGGAGGGTAAAAGGCGACTAATATGCGGGTGAAATCGGCGAGGTAAGGCGGTGTTTTTAAAATTGAATGAAGAGAAGGCAAAAGGCAAAAAGGCTAGCAATTAATTGTAACTAAAAAGCGGGTTGACGCGAACTGTCTACCAGGAGGCTCTGTCTGGACACCCCACTTTGAGCCCTTATAACATCTACACCAATGCATACTACCTAGTGAGCTTATTTAATAATAGCTTTAGTTTCTTCCTTTCAAATATCTTTTAGTTGTGACTAACTATGGAGACAATAATATTAGGCTTCAAACTGGGGTGTCCAGGCAGTGCCTCCTATTTAACACCAAAACTAAGCCAAACGGCCACATTTTTAACAGTGTAAAGGCTGGGTTATTTTGCTAAAGTATGAAATAGAAGACAAAAGTTTCTCAAAGTAGAACAGAAATTCAGAAGCAGGAGAGATAGACAAAGGAAAAGCTCAAGAAGAAGAGTTGAAGATAGGAGAGGTGGGGTATAAGAATAGCTTAGATAGTCAATGGTAGAGAATGATAATTGAGCAAGATAACTTGTGGTACTGCATTCCTACTTTGCCGTACTCAAGCGCTATTATGTGGTGGGGTATTTGCTAGTAGCTAATAATATCTACTTGGTTGTAATGTGAGCTGAACAAAATAGTACAGAATTTTAGTGAAGATATTTTCTCATCCAATCATTATCAATTTAAAGAACATACAACAATTTTCTTTCTCTTAGTACTTAAGTGTGTATTTAAGTATTCAGTGGAACAGCAAGCTTTTATTACAAATGAATTTAACTCACCATAGTTAATATTGACGATTGCAATCAACAAAATACACCATAGCCCCATTCTCAAGTAATCTACTGAAATTAAAGTAATCTTAAGTAAGAAATAGTTGGTATTCTATTACAAAAAAACTCTACTAACAATAGCGTTTGAGGTGGTAGCTTGGAGGTCTGGTAAGTTGTATTAAATTTCTGATTTAGTATGTAGAGGTCCGATTAATTATATTTAGAATTGCTTTAATAAAGCAATTCAATCAGTGGCAGTAAGCAACACATAAAGGTTTCTATACTAAGTTGGGATAAAGATATAATACTAGCCCAATAATTTATATCCCAAAAAATAATAATAATAAAGCATCACTGATTCAAATCTGGAAATTTGTAAACCATGTTTGAGATAATGGACTACCTGTAGAATTGTTGCATCAACCAATAAGAGTAGTGGTGAGAAGGACAGGAGATAAAAATTAAGGTTTCAATATACCTTCTACATTGGCTCAGTTATCAGTACTGTTTTATCAGCCATAACTTAACTTGTTTGAATACAATAAGACACTATAGGTTATGTCATTATAGAGTTTTATTGAGGTCAGTTCACAAGCCCTCCATTTTTTAAGACCGTTTCAAAATTATAAGAAAGTTAATCAGTGGTCCTGGGTTAAAACCCAGTGACAGCCACACATTATTTAATTTTGTATTGTTAAAAAAAAAAGAAGCTTGTGAAAGAGAGGGAATATATCTAATGTGTAAAAGAAGGCTGAGAAAATAAGGTAGAGTAATCAATTAGCAGGAAAAAATTTTCAAGGATTACAGAATCTTCCAAAAAAGAAAACTCTATGTGTCTATTCAGAGCTGGACTGTAGTATAGGAGTACTACTTAACTGTGTAAATACAAAATTGAAATGATGTACCAATGGTGAGAACCAGGGCGCTGCTGCTATACACTAGCTAGCTATGACAAAATTAATATGGGACCAAAAAAATAATGTACTTGACTATTCCTCATCAGGTATCAATTAGCTAGTGTTGTTTAGGTTAACTAAAACTAAAACTAAAATTAATTTTAGTTACACCTAAAACATTTTAGTAAACTAACCAAAGCTAAATATCACAAAGCAATAACTAAGACTAAAAGTCATAGAGCTCTTGAATAAAAACTGAAACTAAAATTATTTTTTAATCAAAACTAATATAGCTAACTATTATTAGTGAAATCTCTGAAAGAAGACAATGACCACTGGGGTAGCCCCAGGAAGCAAAACCCTTTACCCAATTGTTTCTTTGTAGCATCTGAGTAATTATTTGGCTAAGGCTAACTGGTGGACAGCAGTCAGCGGTTGCTCGACTACTATCTAGCCCAGCCCCCTCCCTTAGCACGAGCAAGTCAAATCATTTAGTCTCCTTGCTGTATTTGCTGTCGTCTGGCCACAGGTAATAATAATTATTTCAAACACTAAATTATTGTACTCCTGTTAGAAAAAAAAAAAAGCTAAAAAGACAGCTAACAATAATGGTGGAACACAAAAACTAAATTGAAGTCTGCATTTGACCATTGAGATTAAGTTTTTGGATTAGTTGGAATACACACTTTTAGCAAAATTAAAGTCACACCCAGTCCTATACTTCGTCTTTCTGCCAACTCCAGGTTAGGTAAGTTCTAGTGGTAGTAAAATGATGAATGCTTCGTGTTTCGTTGGCTGCCATTGGCCCTCTCTGCTCAGTTTTATTCTAGTTATAGCCGACATTCAGTCATCGATATTTCATTCCAGTTTTTTTTTTATAATTGTAAACCCCAAACCATTTTAATTAGTTGCCAATATTTTCATAAATTGTACATTTATAATTCCGTACGAGTTCTACCTGTTGGTATTTTTGGTGCTAAACTCTACTTCAACGGACAGATTCAGATCTTCTAGAGAGTCCTGCACAATAGTTTATTTGTAGGTCACTTTTCAATTTTATATGCATGACCACCTAGCTTCCTGAGATACAACTGGATAGGTAGGCTTGCAAGATTGTTGTACAGGTAGTTTTACTTTAAAGTGTATTAGCAATTACAATTCTTAATTTGGGCTATAACTCCCCAATGAAAAATGTACTGCTATGCCTATGCAATCACACTAATACCAGACTATCAAGATTGTCAGGCTACATTGACAAGATAGTTCAAATCTGTTGTGCATGTGTAAATTTATGTCCATCCATCTGTTGTTCCATTTAATAATTAGTTGTCAAAATAAAAATCATTACAAAATTATAAGTTGAAAAGTGCCATCGTCTTATAATTTTCTTTGTTTTGATTATTTTGAGATAGTGATAACCTTGATATAAATCACTTTCCTTTCAGTGGTCTTCATCAAATTCGTAAACAGTCAAAGTAAAACCACCTACAGCAAAGCATGTTTCTGTAACTTAGTTCACCACAATAACACCACAACTTTAAATGGTTCTTTGTCATCATTACCTATATCACCTTCGTTAGTGCTGGCATAATTCTTTTCACTATTAGTAGGAATAACACCACAACTTTAAATGGATCTTTGTTATCATTGTCTTTATCACCTTCATTAGTGCTGGCATAATTCTTTTCACTATTAGTAGGAATTTGAACAAGATCATGAATGTTGGCTAACTTACCTGGTGTAGAATTCCACTATTCCTTGTACGCAGACTCAAAGTGAGTTCAACAAAAATCTTAATCATAACCAGCATTATGCAAAGTAAATCCACTTGTATTCCACAACACAAAATCACATGATTTCACTACTGAAAAAAGTACATTGACAAACATAACAGAATCCTAAACTGTGCTGATGATTAGAGTTGACCAAAAGTTGACTAGGCAGTAGAGGTTATCAAGACACTAACTGACGATTGTTATAGTTGTCAATGGACACTTTTCAAGCGGTGTTTAGTGTTACAATGTATTTGTAGTTAAACCTGAAAAAAGTATGAGTGACTACTTCTACTTTGCTTTGTTGTCTTGCTTGGTCATACAAAGTGTTTAATTAATTCTTCATTGTCTGGTTCTTCTTTAATACAGAGTGGACCCTTAATAATATTGAACTTAAAAATTGTCGTCATATTCTCTAGCTTTGGTAGCATCTATAGCAACTTTCTGGTGATGGTATCCCCACCTTTTACAAACACACACACAAGTTAGATAATCTTTCCAAAAGATCAACTCACCTAGTAGCAGCTGTAGAACTTAAAAGTTTCTAGACAACATATCTGCTTCGATATCATATTAGCTTTATAAGTGACTATGAAGGCACAACTGAGATGCACCCTTAAATTTTGAGGCTGTTAATGTATTATTCACATGCATTAGCTAAATAACAATGTATGTACTGCAATCAAAGAAAATACCATTTCATATTCTAAAAGTAACTAAGTATAGTTCATTTCAAGAGCTTTTGGATAGTAAAATTCAGTCATTGGTTTAAAAAATTGGTGATATTCTTCCTTGTAATCAATTGTTCATGATTATAGCAGTGTAATTTTAAGAATTGCTGGTTTCTTCTTGTCCATATTCATGATTGTACTAAACCCACCCTCTGGCTACTAAGTTAGGAAAATTTTAATCTATCAGCCACAACTGTTCACCAGGCATATTCTGTGGCTCATAGAGTGTGTTGCCATTATTAGTAACAATGATCTTCAAACCATAACTGAGCACCAGACTGTACCACTTTGTTCACAAAAACTATCAGACAATGTTAGTTACGTGGACGCTCATGAATGGTGTTGCAATAAGGGAAAACCATTCCAATTGCCACGATGCTGCCATTTTTTCACCTTCATAAACACCAAGTTTATCATCAGCCCTGAACAATGGGCTATCAAAGTTGATACCGAGAAAGTGGTAACAGGACATATTTGGCTGTTGTTTTCTGCATAGGTGATCTATTATTTCAACACATGCATCATAACCACACACACATACCAAATGTGTCACTACGGCCTTCATGCCACAGATTAAGCAGGAAATTTCAACCAACAGTAGCAAACATCTGAATAAATTTAAAAGGTTGTGAAGGTGTGTATGAACACGTAAATGAGCATGAAAAAAAACTAACATTCTGAATATAATGATAAAAATTGGAAACATACTCACACAATCTTGCTCCACATGAACAAAAAATGGCTTGCCCTGAGAGATGCACAAATTGGCAAGCAATGAATTTTATGGTCAGATTGTAGCTACCCTGCACTCAAAAACAAGGTACTCCAAAGACACTTCTCATGAGCTATCCAAAATGAGGCCCAGGTCAAGATAATTTAGATTTCTATAAATTATTTCCATTACTTGTAACATAAATGTGACCGTCTATAGGAAAACCAGGCACAACGCGGCACCTTCGAATTTTTTTTTTTTGCACTTACGGAGTTGTCGGCGTCCAGATATTGAGCTCTCCAAGTTTTATCGTCGCAGCTTTAGTCGTTCCTGCTATAATAGACCTAACCGTTCCCTTCCGCAGGCTTGAAACAATACATTTTTAAGAAATCGATCGATCTTTTCTCGATATTACGCACGCCGCGTTGTGCCCGGTTTTCCCGTAGACGGTCACAAATAGTGTATAACTTAACTGACAACGATGAGTGCTAAACTATAGTATGTCCAAGTTGAGTTGGCCAGAAAAACAAACTTGAATAACTTTTGAACGGAAGCAGCTATACGCATCAGGGGTTTGCACCATCAGAAAGCTCGCCCCAAAGCGGTTAAAAATATTTCCTCAGTATATTCCAAATCCCAAGGGAAAGTGCTATTCCAAATCCCAAGGGAAAGTGCTATTCCAAAACTCAATACAACTATGGCTCAATTTATCACGCGGACCGCCTTCATTAAGAATTTTGTAAACAATGAGCGGTTTCTTCTCAGATTGCTGCGTTTCTAGCTTTGTATTGCGATTGTTTAGGTTGGGGATAGGAGGAGTGTCCTGTTGTCGCAGAGGGTACAGGACCACCTGATAGGATATTGGTAAGATTATTTGTCTACCTGTTCAATAACAAATGCCATATAGCCCATATATTTCAGAGAGATGTAGCTATCATTTAGCTAGCAACTTGTAATACAGCCGTTTTGCCATTAAATTGTGTGCTTGTCAAAGCTGTGTTTATGCCAATTCCTTTTTTCTTCACTATTAGATGCCGTTTATTGTAAGGATTAGGACCAACTCAGGCTGCACTCCACCTTCAACTCGGATCACAACTATATTTTGTGTATGTGTACTACTTAAATTCTATCATTTAATCAATTTTCATATATATATATATTACTAGTGATGTGCTTGAGCACAAATGGCGAGCGAGCCTAAAATTACACAATTGTTAAACGATTAATTTTAACTTCAACACTCAAGCTACTAAAAAAAGTCTAGTTTAAATTACGTGTATACGGTAAAGGGAATTCAATGCCATAGTAACCACTCCCAGCAACAGTTAGAATTGAAAGGGAAAAAAGCAACAAAAACAACAAAAACAAGTACACGTTTTCTTTGTGATATTGGCTTGTCTGGCCCAACCCGCTAAGCTTAGTTTGCCAGGTGGAATTCAACACTATGCAGTCATTACCCATTTTTGTTTAAATTAACTTTTCTCTTGATACAAAAAAACGATTATAATTAATAGGTCTGAAGTCAGAGAGACACCAAGCTGTTAGATTACCCTCTTGGAAACTCATCTACTACAAATTACTCTGCTTGGGTCATAGGTCTTTAACAAATATGTTTTTCCCTTGTGACTTTTAACACATTAGTTTTCTCCATAATTTTCACTTGTGATCTTTATAATAAAAAAAGTTCAGGGTTCCTATTCCCTACCTGTTCCATTTTAGTCACTCATGTGCACACTCTTTAGCATCATCATCATGTCTTCTGTTGCTGTTAAGCCTTCAATATAGGCAATTTCGACTTTCCTGTCAGGATTTGAATTCTTCCAACTATTTCCAACACTACCTCTTATTTCATTGAGTATGTGCTGTAAACTATAGGTTTCCTGCAAAGGTGTTTCTTTGCATTAATGGCATTATAGAACACACTGATGCCCATAATGAAATTTGTGAACACTAACAAAGTGATGTTGAATTCATTTGTTTAGTAGATACTATAACAGCAGTAAAATGACTATATTGAGGCGCCCATTCACCGATTGAGGTCCCTAGGTTCAAGGTACAAGGTTTCTGATTTTAGGTCGAACGTATCAGGTACCCATGCCACATTCACTGGGGCACTACTAGGTCCTAGGTCGAAGGTAAATAACCCCGTGTGGGCACCTTTTTAGCAATCCATGTCCAAGGTCGTAGGTAAATAGACAGGCGTGCAACGCAAATGCAGCTGTATTTTATTACCGCAAAGAAGCATTTCGTTGCGCTTTGCGTATGTACTTAAACTGGAGTAGGCAGGCCTTGGCTGAGGCAATCAAGAGGCACGAGTGGGTGGGAGTAGAGTTGCCTCATTAATTTTACATTGACTGTTCTTGTTTCAGTGGCAAGCCTTCCTCAGTTACCTCTACGGGAACCAGTGCATTGGCTTTGTGGCACTCAAAGTTCTCCATCAAACTGGATACCATGCATCTGATACTGCGCATTGGAATAGAAATTAATGCCGACCATCCGTGCCGCAAGAAGTTTTTAGTGCCCAGACAAGCAATTTTCTTCCAACACAGGGAGATTACCAGAATTTGATGGAGGCAAGGAATGCAACTGGGTTTGATGGGCCTCCAATACGACAGAGAGGGTCAAGTTCATCCGTAGAGTAGTCGGCGATCCAGACAGACGGCGTGGCTGACAGGATGATGATAGAGTTCTTCAAAGACACACTCTGGGGTAACACAATTGAAAATCGGGGATATTTGTTGACAAGCGAGCGGAGCGAGCGAGACAGTATTAGGGGTGAATAATGCAAATTCGGGTACATGTTATATGTATATAACTAGTGATGTGCTTGAGCACAAATGGCGAGCGAGCCTAAAGACTATACTATTTTTATATGAATGATTTTGACTTCTAACACTGAAGCTACTGAAAATAAGGTCAAGTTAAATTTCGCATACACGGTAAAGGGATTTCAGTGCCATAGTAACAACTCTCTGCAACTGCTTGAATTGAAGGGATAAAAACAACAACAAAACAATACACTTTATTTAAAAGTTTTCTTTGTGATATTCTTTAGCTAAGTAGTGGTTGTGACACACAATGCTTTGACACAACTGGACATGCACCTACACAGACTTACCTTCGCGGTAGTCTAGTGGACAATGTATTTTTAAATACTGTTGCGCACCGCTTATAACCATGACAAAGAGCGCATTGACTTACCACCGCCACTAACTCGAATAGAAATGGAAGTCCCTTAACTGCACCCGCAAAAAGAATTCAAAACGGTAAACAATTCAATTGCTAGGGTGATACGGGTACTGATCGATAAACCAGAGGATTCTGTTTAGTGCAATTTGGGACGGGGTCGACAACATAACTAACACAAAAACGCGAGGGTCAAAGTACAAAATGACATACGTACGTCCAAACAAAATGCATGGCGAGCGAGTAAATATATGAGTATAGGTAAAGATGATTTGTGAAGGAAATCGCTAAATAATAGCAATGATTAGGCATGAAGAGTTAACAATAACAGAATTACCTGAATAAACTTCGAAAGCAGTGGCAAAGAAGCGCAGCTTGACCAAGACTTAACAATTGTTTCAAGAAGAGAGTAGCTATAAACTTTTAGGTTGAAACAGAGTTGCGTAAGGCAGTGCAGCAGGATTCTCCGTGCTCGTTATTGAAAAAATACAGGAACTGTGAACGCTGTACATAACTTACGTAATTAGAAGCGCGGGCGAAATTTTTTGACGTACGCATACATACCTATATATATCTGAAATCTCAATTGAACACGACTGAGAGTCAGCTTCGCTCGCTTCGCTCGCTGAATAAATAAACTAGTGGTGCGCTCGAATAGCGCAAATGCATGGCGAGCGAGCAGACTCTTTTTACAGGAAAATAGGACAGAAATTACATCTAACTGTAGTGCACAGTGTAACCCTTTCCATTCTCAGTTAGCATCAGAAAATCTAAAGTCTCTGATCCCAGACTAAGGAAGTGGGACCCATGTGTAGTAACAATAACAGAATTACCTGAATAAACTTCGAAAGCAGTGGCAAAGAAGCGCAGCTTGACAAAGACTTCACAATTGTTTCAAGAAGAGAGTAGCTATAAACTTTTTGGTTGAAACAAAGTTGCGTAAGGCAGTGCAGCAGGATTCTCCGCGCTCGTTAATTGAAAAATACTGGAACTGTGAACGCTTAACTAACCTACGTAATTAGAAGCGCGGGCGAAATATTTGGACGTACGTATACATACTTATATATATCTGAAATCTCAATTGAACACGACTGATAGTCAGCTTCGCTCGCTTCGCTCGCTTCGCTCGCTCGCTGAACTAGTGGTGCGCTCGAATAGCGCAAATGCATGGCGAACGAGTAAATATATGAGTATGTATAGGTAAAGATGATTTGTGAAGGAAATCGCTAATTAATAGCAATGATTAGGCATGAAGAGTTAACAATAACAGAATTACCTGAATAAACTTAGAAAGCAGTGGCAAATAAGCGCAGCTTGACAAAGACTTCACAATCGTTTCAAGAAGAGAGTAGCTATAAACGTTTTTGTTGAAACAAAGTTGCGTAAGGCATTGCAGCAGGATTCTCCGTTCTCGTTAATTGAAAAATACTGGAACTGTGAACGCTTTACCTAACATACGTAATTAGAAGCGCGGGCGACATTTTTGACGTACGCATACATACCTATATACTAGTGATGTGCTTGAGCACAAATGGCGAGCGAGCCTAAAGACTATACTATTTTTATATGAATGATTTTGACTTCTAACACTGAAGCTACTGAAAATAAGGTCCAGTTTTTAAATTTAGCATACAGGGTAAAAGGGATTCAGTGCCATAGTAACAACTCTCTGCAATGCTTGAATGAAGAAAAAAACAACAAAACAAAAACACGTTATTTAAAAGTTTTCTTTGTGATATCTTTAGCTAAGTAGTGGTTGTAACACACAATGCTTTGACACAACTGGACATGCACCTACACAGACTTACCTTCGCAGTAATCTAGTGAACAATGTATTTTCAAGTAAATACTGTTGTGCACGGCTTATAACCATAACAAAGAGCGCATTGACTTACCACCGCCACTAACTCTAATAGAAAAACTGCACCCGCAAAAGAATTCAAACGGTAAACAATTCAATTTCTAGGGTGATACGGGTACTGATCGATAAACCAGAGGATTCTGTTTAGTGCAATTTGGAACGGGGTCGACCACATAACTAACACAAAAACGCGATGACATACGTACGTCCATATATATAAATAAATAAATAAATAAACAAACATCCCCGATTTTCGATTGTGTTACCCCTGTAAGTGTCTCGCTCGCTACGCTCGCTCGCCAATTATGTATATCTGAAATCTCAATTGAACACGACTGAGAGTCAGCTTCGCTCGTTTCGCTCGCTCGCTGAATAAACATCCCCGATTTTCGATTGTGTTACCCCTGTAAGTGTCTCGCTCGCTACGCTCGCTCGCCGATAATGTGTGTGTATAAATGGTACGTATGCCCTTTAAACGCGCGCGCTGAGAACTTTTTTCTCCAAAAAACACGGCTTTTTAGGCTTGACCCTAGTTTATTCTAAAACTACAGCACTAAGCAAGCCTTACTTTATACTTAAGCTCCGAAGAGTGACAAAATTCCTGCGAAAACGCTTGAATTTCAAGAAACAAAAAGTTGATTCGACCGGTTACTATGGCATTGACGACCCATTTCCAGACTTAATTTCAAAACTTCGCCGTTTTAGGGGGATACGGAGTGCCGCTTGTTGGTTGTCAAGAGTCATTGGTAGTCAGAATGCCATAGTAAATTCCATATTTGTTAGCTAAATATGCAAAAAATAACTCTGGCCTTTCTTTTTTGTAGCTAAGAGCTTGTTGTCAACAGTGACTGGTAAATTCAAACATAGAAAAATAATTTCTACTGGGTACTTCATACCTTTTATCAAATGCAGACATCAATTTTCTGAAACCTTTTTTCTCAACTATGTAAATTGGTAACCCATCTTGTGCTATCCAGTTCGTGACAGAATCCGTCAGCTCCAGCCATCGTAGTCTCCCGCCTCTTTCATATTGCTGGAGCACAGAAGAACCGAATCCTCCCGTTTAGCGACCATTACCCGTATCACTCTAGAAATTGAATTGTTTACCGCTTTGAATTATTTTGGGTGCAGTTAAAACTCAAAAACTTATGGGAGCTCCATTTCTATTAGAGTTAGTGGCGGTTGTAAGTCAATACGCTATTTGTCACAGTTATAAGCCTTACCCAACAGTATTTACTTAAGGTAAGTCTTGTGTAGGTATGTTCAGTTGTGTGTGATGAAAGTATTGTGCGTTAAAAATACTACACAAAGAAAAAGTTTAAATAACGTGACTTGATTTTGTTGCTTCTTTTTCAATTCAAACAGTTGTGGAGAGCGGTTACAATGCATTGAGACCCCTTTACCGTATATGCGTGATTTAAAAACTCCGACTTTATTTTAGTAGCTTGAGTGTTAGTAGTTAGAATCAATTGTTTAACATTAGTGTGGTTTAAGGCTCGCTCCCATTTGTGAAGCAAACCACAAGTTAAAACCGCATTTCCCCCAAGAATTCGAGGGTCCTGTACAGCGCACCCCCCCCCTCCCCTCACTTGACCAGACCCTTTCCTCCCTTTGCGTTTGGTAAAAGCAGGCGGGAGACTCCGTTTAAGGGGCATACGTACCATCTTCAGCACAAATGGGAATGAGCCGGCTCATTCCCAGCCTGCTTTGCATATGATGTATTTTACCTGAAGGTGCTTTTATATCATGTTGACAAAAATGGAATCTCTCTCCCTCTCTCTCTCTCCATCTCTCTCTATAGCAGTTGACCATTTATTATAGCAATTAAATACAGAACTATTCTCTTACCTTAATTTCCAGAGAGTGACAAGCACTGCTGTATCAAGTTTAAACAATTCTGACTGCTTCTATTACTATAACTTTTGAACAGGCTCTCAGCTACAAAAAAAAGGCAAGAGTTATTAGTTAAATATTGAATTAGTACTTAGCTTCTCCAGAGTAGTGATAGATCTTTTGAAGCCATTCTGACTACCAGTGGCTCTAGACAACCAGCAAGTGGCACTTCTAGAAGCTCAAAAAAACGGCGAGTTTTAATTAAGCATATACGGTAAAGGGATTTCAGTGCCACGGTAAAGGGGTTACAGTGCCACGGTAAAGGGGTTTCAGTGCCAAGGTAACCAAGCGGTGTGCTCCTGACCTAGATTTTTTGCAAACTTGAGAGGGGTGGCCGTTTGGGCTAGCCAGAATGGACTGATAAGGAAGTAGTTGAGCAGTGGTGGGACCAGATATTTACTTAATTTTTTCCTAGCTAAACAACCACAGTGTGTCTGCAATTATCCACTTATTTTATGAAACTAATGATTCAAAGTAAATTGTTGTTATTTATACACATTGTGTTTGTGTGTAGTAGTGCATGTATGCATGCATGCTGTGTGTGTGAATTGTTGTTGTTGTTGTTTCTTAGATTTACACACATGTGTGTGGGTTTGCTTGTTAGATTAATACACATGTTTGCAAGTTGTGTGGGTGTGTGATTTGAATGGAAATACATCACATGTGTGTGTTTGTTGGAATAGCTATTTTTACTGCCATACAAATAGTGTGACTTTGAATATTTTTAAGGTCCCAATTTTTTGGAGAATGAAATGATACCGAGGGAGGAGGACAACATCATATTATTTGTTCACGATCCACCTACATAATAAATACTGGATTATTGGTTCTATCCTGGAACTGAAAGGTACTTTGGGTCCCTTATACAGTACAATGCTCCTTGAGGATGTAAAAAAATGGCTATTAAAGAAATGAAATTAATAAAAGAACTTTCAAACAATTAAATCAGAATATATTTGTTATCTTATGTGTTCAGCTAATATTATATTTTGAAATCATCTGTGGACATAAGCTCTGTTATAAGAAACCTGCTTATAATTTGGTTTAGAAATAAGCTGAATATACCGTACATCCTATTGTAGACATTAGAGCTAACAAGCTTATAGTTATTGGATCCTATTAAGATTGAAGCGTACTTCATTCAAACTATTCTTTATACTTGTAGATAAGAAAGTTATGTGATAGTAACAAAAGTACAACAACTCTTTACCCAAAGGATTGTGATTAACTTTTACCAGACTAAACAACCAATAAGTTTGTGAGATTATTGTTATTAACATGAAATGTATAGAGACTAATTATGCAGTACAGTATCATATTCAGTCAGACCAGCTTCTGCTATAATGTACTACTTGATCATGAATTACAATCAGGGTGTTTAAAATAGGTATATCACTAGTATTCTTTGTATACTAACACTCAGTGAAATGTAAACTAAATGCACTAGCACCCCATGACGGCATAGCATCAAATGTGCATCCATTGGCATTATTGCTATTTTTGTGTGTGAATGAACACCTACCATGATTTGATAACCTTTATTTTTAAAAAAACCTTGCTCTCAGGCCTACTGTACCTTGTGGATGCTTTTTTTTTCACCTTTCCTTGATGTTGTTGTTTAATCCTTGCAGTAATTTTGATTAAACAATTACTTTTTACCATAAATTTGCACCAAAAGAAATTAATCTTGTGCACTAATGCATTTAATGTATCAATTGGAATTGACCAATAATTTTTTCCCTATCTAAAGAAAGCAATCAAATTATTACAATACGTACTATCAAGTACCCAGCTAGACAGGAGCTTGGTATACTATATGTGAGCCAATAACTACAGCCAAGACTTACTATTCTCTATTTTGGTTAGTATAAACTTACAGAGTTTATACATGTTGTAAAAATACATGGCACAAAACTAAATCATTAAGTAGCTATACAGCATGCCTTGTGACATTTGACACAATTTCAAGTGAAACAATTCTATTATCTCATCATTTCCAACACGATAAAGGTGTTCTGCATGTGTCCTCATGTCAGCTCTGAAAGAAAATAGTACAGTGACTCTGTTCACCAGGAATGTCACACCTCTTGCTCACGTTACATCATCAGTCTTATATAAAAGCAGAACATTTGTCACAATTGCTGTAGTTCTATTGTTACTTTCACATTTATCATCTATCAAGTCTAAATTATGGTGAGTGCTAACAAATTTGTTCTGCCTTCTCAAGATGTTATAATTATGAAAAACAGTCTGCAGAGAATCTCATAGAAATCCTGAAGGAATGTAAAGATATGGTAAAGTATCAAGAATTTTAAACAAATCAGGAGCATGATAACTGTATTGTCTATATTGTTTAGATCAAAGGTAGAGCCAATAATGTGGATTCAGATATAGCTGAACTCAGAGAGAAAATAGAAGAATTACTATTAAGGCAAAATGGAAGATCTCAACTTTCAACTAGAGTTGATGATCTCATTAGAGAAATAGAAAGAGAGGATGATAGGGTAAGTAGTAGTACTAGACAATAAATTTTAATAATCAGTTCAATGAAGCATTTCAACAATTTTTTTACAGTTGGTTGAAAAATTAAAGGAGTATGAGAGACAGAAGGAGGAGAGAATGTGCAGTATTAAGACAGAACTTAATGAAATGCACAAGATAGTGAGTTTCTTCTTATGGTTATTGGCATTTAGCAATATTTAGTTTATACTCTTTGGCAGCCATGCAACACAATCAATTATGGCTCAATAATTGCACACTTGTCTATTGTCATTTGAATAACTGGTGTGCTTTAAGCAATATAGCCAAATTTTGCCCTTTCCCATTTTATCTGCGACAAGTGAAGCTTGGTCATAGGCTCAAATTTTGAACAAATGCAATGCACAGTTTTGATTAAAGCACTGTAATTGGCCACACCCACCTGATAATAGTTAGGATATAACCAACTTTTCTGTGTTTAGTGACTTCATTATTACAAGTTGTAATTTAACTAGTTGTAAAAAAGAACAATATTGATTTAAGGGTGTAGAAACACTATTCTCAACTTGGGTAAATTCTGTAATGCTCATCTTTCAAATTATACTTTGGCTTCAACATTCCTTGTTTCCATACTTTTTAGAGCAACCCTACATTTTTGTTCAATATTTATGAAATAATGCTTTTACAACTACTTTCCCACTGTTTTCTACAACATTTCCCATTGTCTGCATCTTGTATGTCCTTCCAATTCCACTATGCTTTAATGCAACATCTTAGTCTCAACTGCCCACTTTTCAATATTCACATCACATAGAGCAACTTGTTCAAAATGATCAACAGGTAATTTATCCACAACAACTTCTTAAACAATTGCTAAACGTTTGCTTCAGAAACGATATACGCCAAACATTTATTATTTTCTCCAATGGCCACTGCAAAGAAGACGTAACAATTTACACTACTCTTTTTTTTAAACTTGTTCAAAATGATCAACAGGTAATTTATCCACAACAACTTCTTAAACAATTGCTAAACGTTTGCTTCAGAAACGATATACGCCAAACATTTATTATTTTCTCCAATGGCCACTGCAAAGAAGACGTAACAATTTACACTACTCTTTTTTTTACCCCCGCACTACTGATGAACATGTCAGCATTAATGAAAAAGACGCAGCACTCAATCAAACCACATGTGAGCTGCTCAAAATGGCATCAAAAACTCGAAAGGCTTCTTGAAACAACTGTATGTTGGAGTCACGTAAGGAAAAAACAGAAGGGTCGTGGACCTATGTTGGAAAAACGCTACTTATATACTATTAATAGAAATGCTTACTGTTTTCCTCTAGGCTGGTTGATGTTATGGAAACGAAATTTTTATACTTTGGTTTCTTGCACTCTGTGGATCAAAAATTGAATGTATAGCATCATTAGAGACTCCAAAGGACAAATAATCTTTCTTTTTTATTATTATTATTGACTGAAACCAGATGTGATGTGCAATGAATTTTGTATTGCCTCTGTGATAAAGTGGTAGTCAACCCTCAATAGAGAGTGCAGTGACTACACTGTAATTAGTCACAAATATATAATAATGTATAATCAATGTTAGCTACATTTTGTAAATTTTATTTTTGAGAAAGCAAAAGACAGCAAGCTGGGTAGAAAAAAATAAAATTAGGGCTATGTCATATTTTCACTGTTTTGTTCCTGTAGACTCACAAGTTTGACTGCTTCAAAGATGAAGTGAAGTGAGTATAGATTGCTGATTATGCATTTGTTATTATTATTATTATTATTATTATTATTATTATTATTATTATGTTTCATTTCAAGGCATCAAAAAGAGCTGTTGGCCCACAATGAGTTAAGAAAGCAGACATTTCATCAGCTCATGTAAATTGTTCATGTAAATATTATTTTCGGGTCTACTTAATTCTGTTAATAAACACTGCAGGTTGTCATCCATTGCTGAACTGTATAGTGACTTTGATGCACTAGAATTTGGTTCTTAACAAATACAAGGACTATATAATGAGATCATCATTGATCAGAATTTATTAAATATTTGAAAAAATATAGCCAGTTCAATTTTTTATTGTCAAGTGATGAATACAATTAGCTGTAAACTCATATTTACCGCATTATAAGTATATAAACTTTTTATATGGAAGCTATAGCTAGATAATGAACATAGCATCCAGTATACTGTTGCATAAATGTCACAATTACTTGGACTTCAATATTTTTTATCACTATAATATCACTGTGATATTATAGTCTGGCTTAATTTTGGGTATTCCAATTTTTGAAACCACATTCTTAACTACTGTTAAAAACCTACTCTAAAACTACTGAAAGCTCTGATGGTTTATAGTTTTGTTGATGTGAAGTGCCATGTATTATAATATAGCCTAGAAATATTTGACCAATGCAGAAGTATAAATGGCATTCAGGTTCATTAATATGCTTGAGATACAATGAAGTGATTTTAACTTTCCATTTTGTTTTACTTAATAACTAAGAACTTTTAATATCATTCGATTCCTAAAATGGCAAACTTTTTAATTGCCATCTAAATTAAAAAGTTTATTTATACTCGATATTATATTATGATGCTGATTACTATGCATAACAAATGGAGATGCAATGTAGTAGACAGTAAGGCACTTGTGGGGAAATGTTCTCGGGAGCACGCTGCCACCAGAGGAGCAGTCGATCAGGCTAGCTACTTAAGGCAGTTTAAGGCCCTCCAATACCCAAGGTTAATTCGGCGATTGGAATAAGTGCATATTAGCACAGCAAGACACGACTACAACTGTGCGTGCACATGGACAGCAAGCCAATATATAGCAAACTCACTGCCCATGCGCAAAGAAAAGGGGTGATGTATAAAACTGGGTACGTGGCACGGAAGTGAATTATAAATGGAATTGGATGAGTATGCGCGTAATAATAAATGGAGGAGAATGCGAATACGGGAGGAGGAGCGTTCTACGACATCTCCCCCCCTTTTAAGGATGAAAACACGTAATGAAAAGGGTGAAATGATAGGGATGAAACAAGGATAAAGAGTGAACAAGTGTAAAGTGAGTAGGCAGAATGTACAAAGTACAGGTAAGCAAAGTGGACAAATTAGATTAAGTGTAAGTGTAAAAGAACTGCAGTAAGTTACAAAATGACGGTTTGGGTAGGCTGAAGAGCAAGTGTTTGCATCCAATCTTGTCTGGACATAGCATCGGCCATGACGTTGTCTCGACCTTTCACGTAATAGATATCGAAATCATAGTCTGCTAGAACTCTTTTCCATCGTTGTGGGTCGGACATGAGAGGTGAGGCATAAGCCCCACCTCCTAATTCGCCGAACTTAGAACTATCTTTATTTTACTTTACGCATTTATTACATTTGTTCTATATTTAGCTTGTGTTCGTCTACCTTATTTGTGTATCATCATATGACTTAGTCGTGATTGTCTGTTCTCGTGCCACGTGTTGTTGTGCCTGCATTTTGCACACGAACTTCGCGCTGCAATGCAGGAAGTCATGTAATAGAGTGTCATCTTGTGGGCGTGTTCCCAATTTTCTTTATAAGCATTGTGCTTCATTTTAAGTTTCAGTTCTACCTCGTGCTCCCTATATTTTTCGATAAATAGATTTAAAACTCACGAACTTCGCGCTGCAATGCAGGAAGTCATGTAATAGAGTGTCATCTTGTGGGCGTGTTCCCAATTTTCTTTATAAGCATTGTGCTTCATTTTAAGTTTCAGTTCTACCTCGTGCTCCCTATATTTTTCGATAAATAGATTTAAAACTCTATCGGTCAAGGTGATTAGGTTGAGTTGGGGAAGAACTCTGGTGGCAGTGTACCGCACCACACCAGCGTATGAGTAAACTGCGTCTCCTCTGAGGCTTGGTGTGTGTGTATCTCTCTCTTTGCCCCGTACGCCCCACAATCGTGATAATCTGGCGGACGGGGGTTGGCCATCTAAGATGTTGATGAGTGGAGAATGGTCGACGAAAGCTTTGAAATATCGTCCTGAAAGATAAAAATGGAAGTGTCTGACGACAGCAAGCAGGGCTGCTGCTTCCAAATCCAGGATAGGATAATTCTTTTCCCGGGATAACAATTGGCGGGAGTAGAAACTACATGGAATCCACGACTCGTTCCTAAAGACACATAACACTCCACCAATGCCCTTATAAGAGGCATCAGTAAAAACACACAATGAATCGGTAACATTGGGAATTACAAGTGAAACATGATGTGAAACAGAACTGATAATAGACTTAAACGCTGTAATAGAGTCATCATCATGTTGTATATGGTCTGGACTGTTCTTGGTCAGATGAGAATTTAAGAAGGTTGTGAAAGATGATAAACGAGGAATGAAGCGAGAATAAAACATAACAAAACCCAGAAATGAACGGAGTGAAGACTTGGTCGTGGGAAGAACATAGTTCGCAAAGTGGGAAACACGAATGGACGGAATGTGGAGCTTTCCTCTACCTACATGGAAGCCAAGGAAGTCAAAAGACTCGAAGCACCAAGAACATTTGCTCTGTTTGACCGTAAGACCAGCAGTACTTAGTCGGGAGAGTACGGCAGTGATGTGGGACAAATGATCACTGAAGGAAGTGGAATAAATGATAATGTCATCTATATAAGGGAGAGAAAAGGACTCCAGACCACGTAAGCCACTCTGCATTAATTGCTGAAAAGTACTGGGTGCGTTCGTGAGCCCAAATGGCATCACGCGATATTGAAACTTTCCCTGAAGGCAGGAAAACGCAGTTAATTCCTTAGAATCCTCTGTCAACGGAACCTGATGGAACCCTTTTAGGAGGTCCATCTTGGACAAAAACTTTGCAGACCCAAGTTGAGCAATGATGTCTTCAATAGAGGGCATAGTAAACAGGTCCCTAATGGTAATGCTGTTCAGCTTCCTGTAGTCAATGACAATACGTATGCCTCCATCCTTTTTTCGGACCGGCATAGGAGGGCTGGACCACTTTGAAGAGGAAGGCTCAATGATATTAAGGGACAAGAGATTTTCGATCTCAAGTCTAAAGGCTTCCTGGTGCGCAATTGGGATTGAATAAGATGGTGACCAGATAGGCAATGTCGAAGTGACTGAGATGGAGTGACTAATCATGGAAGTGATACCTGGTGTGTCGGTGAACACTGAAGGGAATGAGTCGAGAACAGATTGGAGTTGCTGACATTGGTCGGGTGACAGGTCAATGGGTTTGGGTAAATTGTCTTGTAACCAAAAGTCATCTGTGACGTCTTCATCGGGGATGATGAGAGCTCGGTTAATGGGCAAGGATTTCTTGACCTGAGACAGGTGAATAACCTTAGACTTGGCCTTCTTACTACCCTGTGGGACAATGGCACAGTTAACTGGCGGAAGTAATTTGACAATGGTAAAGGGGCTCCCAGGAAGCATCTAAACACTTGTTGATCCCAGGAGACCTCTTATATATAACATCCCCAACATTAAAATCACGGACAAGGGCATCTTCCTTTGAAATTCTGTCTTTGCAATGTTTGGCTGACATGGCCTGCTTAACATAGTGTGTCTGACACGATAAAATGTTGTCTAAGTCAGCAATAAAGGAAGGAACATTCACAGAGTTGGAGGTAGGAGACAGCCACAGAGATTTGAGAGTGGAAAGGATAAAGGGGGTAGGTTTCAGAAAGAGAAGTTCATGGGGAGTTAAACCATGACGAGAGTGAGGGATGCTCCTAAAGAAATACAGTACCAAATCTAGAGCTAAGGGCCAGTCTTGTCTAGCATCTATACATTTAGACAGCATAGCTTTCAAAGATGCATGAAAGCGTTCAAGCTTGCCATTGCTCTGGGGGTGGTAAGGTGACGTCTTAACACCTTCGACACCAAACTTTCTGCGCAAATGGGAAAGGGTAGCCGACAGAAAGTTAGAACCCTGGTCTGACAGGACCTGTAATGGCACCCCCAACACCGAAATTACTGAAAGGAGAGCTTTGGCAGTTTCTTCTGCTGTGTAGGTTTTCATAGCCACTGCAAAGGGAAAACCTGAAGCAAGGTCCATACAGGTAAATACGAAGCGGAGGTTGCCTTTTGCCTTAGGCAAGGGACCTACAATGTCCACAGCTAGCTTCTCACCTCGCTGGGACACGATTTCTGCTTCAACCATTGGAATTCGACCAGGACCAGATTTATTGAACTTTAAGCACTTTGAACATGCTTGGACATAAGATTTAATATCACTAGCCATATTCGGCCAGGTGAAGTGCCTATTAATCAGTGAACGGGTAGCACTAGGCCATCATGGGCTGCCATGAGAACATCCTTCCTCAAAGACGTGGGCACAAGTAAGGCATGTGAAAACTGGTTTTGGGTGGTTGTTAAGCACATTAAGAGGCCATTAACAATTAAAAAAGGACTTTTCGTGCTTTCTAGCGAATTTCCAAAGTGGAGCAAGTGACTCATCTTCACGTTGCAACTGACTAAACTTGTCTCTTGTAATCCCATCAAACTTGAGTGTGGGAATAGGAATGGGAACCAAAGAGTTACTAGGAACAGCCTGAGGTTCAGCAGGACTTTCAACGGAATTATTGACTGACTCGACTATAACATTAGTAACAAAATCAACAGAGTTATTCTCAGCATCAACAGTGACCACTTCGGATACAGGCTCGGTTTCAATCAAGTCTGTCTCATCATCAAACTCGGCTATCTAATCCAGAGGCAGAGGGCTAGCACCCTCAGAAGCATGTAAAGCACCAGCGATCTGCTCTGCAAGCTCATTCTCAGCCTGCATGGCACGGGTCACCGTGAGTACAGGTACAGGATCCGACCTAACATGGGCAATTAAATCTAACAAGTTAGACTTGCCAAAATCTGTTCCAAATAAGGCGGTCCTAGGTGGTAGCCTAGAATCCACAGCGAGTAAACAAACTCCTGTAAGTGTAGGGAGTTCAACGGGAATTTCAAAAACAGGCACTGACTTGGGGACTTGAGATATTCCGGTGATATTAACAAATTTGACCGGCTCGTAATCAATATCAATAAAGTCATCAGAAATCAGAGAAATCCTGGCCCCGGAGTCAATGACAATTGGTGTCTCAATACCATTAATACAGCCATAGGTGACTAAATCCTCTTCATCAAACGAATTAATTGGGTTAGACGGAAAATCATTAACAAGTGACTGACTCAAACCATCGGAAGAATTATCAAAGTCTACCATTCTAACGGGTCTGCTGTTCCTGGGAACAGGTTCAGGACGAGTACGAGGAGGAGGAATAGGAGGGGCTTGAGCAACTGGTTGAGGAGGAGGGGTGACTTGGTTAGGGGGATTGACTGAGTAGGAGGGTTGGTGGGAGGAGGATGAGAATGGTTACCAGAATGATGACGCCTAGTGGGACAACAGTTGGCATAATGTCCTAGGTTACCACACTTATAACATGTCACAGATTGCAGGTCACGCCTAGGAGATTGAGGAGGGTTAGAAGAATTAACAGATTGGTCACTATGAAAATGTGAAGGTCGGTAATTGGAACTTGGAGAAGAATGGGATTGGGGTTTAGAATGAAAGGGGTTACGATGGGGACGGAAATTGTGATCAGAATGCGAATTGGAATGAGAATGAGGCCCAGAGTGAGATTTAGGAATGGAGGAAGAGACAGTGGTGTACCATGTATTACACTCTTGGATGAAAGACTGGTTAGTTTCACACTGCTTAGAAAGAATAGAATTACGCTGGTCAGAAGTGAAACCAGCTAGAACACCAATAGTAGCGAAAACACTTGACATCTCATCGATTAGCTTATCTGAGCAGTTAACCAGAAAGGGGAGACTATCTAGAATAACTTGAAACTTGTATTTCCACCCATTATACCATTGGAGGAGGGATCTATTTCCGCTCATCCTAAATTTGAGTGGGAAGGAATTCAAACACTCCGAGATGGAATACCCACCCACATTCAACAAAACAATCTTCATATTCTCGTAAGAAGTACAGACTGAAGCATTATTATAATAAGCTTCTTTAAATTGGCCTATCAAAACAGAGGGTAAGCAAGTCAGCCATCGATGGGGTGCAATAGCTCGAGTAGTCAGCTCGAATTCAAAACGATGGAGAAAACGAAAATGTCTTCTCCTTCAACCATCTTGCCAATGGCAGAGGACAAACTTTTAGGATCAACCAAATTGGGAGTCTGAACTTGAATGGGAGGAGTTATCTGCCTGTTCTGAGTAATTAATTGGGCAAACATCAGCATAGTAGAGCGACTTTTGCTTGATCAGAAATGGACTTAAGAAAAGAAGTAGGATCATTAGTCAATGAAGGACTAGGTTGGGCTGAAGCTGAAGCAGGTTCTTTGGGGATAACGGTATCATTGTTAGTAACCGTCTCGGCAGAAGTGAGAGAATCATTTAAGGGAGGTGAATCACCAGACACAGAATAAGAATTAATAGAGGGCAGTGAAATATAATCAGAGGTAGGAACTGAAGAAGAGTCAGAGTGAGCAGGTGATAGATTGGCCTTGGCAAGAACCTTGGCCCTATGACGTCTGGTATGCATGACTAATAAATGACACACTGAGTAAATTAAAACAAGAGATATAAGTGTTCGAGCACAACAGAATGTAACAATAACAGTGCAATAAGTCAAACAAATAACTTGCGTTCGTAAAATGAACCGTAAAATGAACCGAAGGGCGAATGAAGAAAGGACGAAGTTCGGTAGGGCTCGCCACACGGAAACTGAAGTAGAAGCTCAGGAACAGCTCAGGAACGGACAATTGGAAATCGGCGGAAACCCTCAACACCGGAAGAACTCAGGGATTGCCTGATAAAGAAAATATATACAAGTGAAACTTGAAATGGGCTTGACTCAATTGGAATAGAACGGGATGAAACAAGACAGCACCAATCTCTGGCTTCTGTCAAAGAAAAGGAAAGAATGCAGGACACCGCCAAATGCTGGCTGGCACCTGGAAAGAACGCTAATCTCGACGGAGTGAGGACGTCTCCAAACCAGCTCTAAGAAGAACTGGCGTACCGCTGCTACCAACTGTGGGGAAACGTTCTCGGGAGCACGCTGCCACCAGAGGAGCAGTCGATCAGGCTAGCTACTTAAGGCAGTTTAACCCTTTCGTTCCTGAATTGTTTGGACGCGCGCGGAAAAATCTAATTTTCTACCGCGGAATAGAGCATTGCCGTTTTATTTTTTTAACTCGATGCTGGCTGGGAAAACCCCATAGCAACCATATATCACTAAATAGACCAAGAGTTTGGGATTCCCCTCATTTTTTGATTGAGAAAATTGAACAATATTTAAGCCATCTACTAATATTTCAAAAAAAAAAATTTTTCCCCCCAAAAAATCCACTTTTCCCATCAATAAAAAAATAAAATAAAATAGAAATAATATTGTTTGATGCATTATATACCAATATTATATTAGTTCAACAATAAAATATGTTGTTTGTTGTGTGGGGTGCTGATTGTGATCATGTAGGAGACATCTATGAGTGTCCACAAGGAACGTATGCCATCGGACGTCGAGCTCCACTACAAAACAATTTCATATACACAAAAACACAAACAACAAAGATAACAAACAACAAATTATTCATGATCCTATATAATTGCAACTTTATGATGTATTGTATGCAGTTTCATACAGGATTTTTGTTTGGGGTGGGGCTCCGAGTGTACTTCGCCACACCTATTTTTTTTGAACCTACACTACTTTGATGCACATCTTTGCATACGAGTCTATACTTCACACTGATGATCAGTGTTCGGTCCTATGAACTAAATGGCTCAGTTATGATAGGAACATAATGGGATACAATATCAGACTAAAAATAAATGCTTCCTAAATGTTTATTTCTATTCAACTCCCAAAATTCTAGGGGGGAACCCAGCGCTAGCCTCCCACTGTATGAACCCTGGTATGTATACTCCACACTGTACATGAGAGAAACAATCGTTGTATTGAGAAAGTGTAATTTGAAAATGAAAAGCAGTACAAGCACACAAGTGGAATTCAACTTACCCGGCATGGATGGTGGCACAGACTGAACGATCCCTCCCATAGGATCCGGAACCTCCATACAATAACAAAAAAACACAAGACAACAATGATATTTGTAACATAACAGCTGGCCTCGCTGAATTGCCCCCCCCCTCCCCCGTCATTACTTTTCACTGACATTCTTGTACCATAACCCCCCCTCCCCCGTCATTACTTTTCACTGACATTCTTGTACCATAACCCCCCCAGCCCTAGCTGGACACCCAAATATCAGTAAGTTGAAATGAAATTCAACTTACCCGGCATGGATGATGTCACAGACCGAAAAAGACCACCGAGTTCGTTCTCTCTCAGGTTGGACCCGGAAGTGCCACATACTGTTTGTTCATGGTTGCTCTCTCTCTTTCCACAAATGCACGCACACACATACACACACACACACACACACACAAGAAAAAGAAGCTACAGGTGAATACAGATCATAAAAATGAATGTATAATTTATTATACATAAATTGACTGGTGTACACACACACACACATGAAATTCAACTTACATGGGCATAGTAGTCACGATCCAAAAAGATCCAGAGTTCCCTCCCAGGTTATATATGGAAGTGCCACATACTGTTTGTCCACGGTTGCTCTCTCTCATTCCACAAACGCACACACACACACACACTAGAAAAAAGAAGATACAGGTGAATACAGATCATAAAAATAAATGTATAATATAAATTGACTGGTGTACACACACACACATACATGAAATTCAACTTACATGGGCATAGTAGCCCCCCCCCCATTGGAAAAGACCCCCCTCCACCCCCCACCCCCCCGAGTTCGTTCCCTCCCCGGTTAGATCTGGAAGCGCCAGAATAACATTTCAACTCCACGCACACACATATACATCGAGTGTGAAGCTCCACTACAACACCACAAAAACACAGACAACGACAACGACAATAACAATACATATTACAACTTTTGGGATGTTCAGGGGGGGGGGGGGCCACAAATATCAAAGTTTGTGGTCCTTCACACAAAAGATTATGGAATATCAATGGGTGTGTTGTCATCTTTCTTCCACTCTCCCCCTACCTCATCCACCCGACTCTTGTTCTTCGGTTCCCGCCTTCTCCGACCGCGAGGACGTCCAGAACTCGGAGCAGGAGGAGCCACTTCCTCTTCTTCATCACTGGAACCTGCTGCCTATTCTTGTTTCATCATTGGAAGACTCAGGTCCGGTATCCTCTCCTTCATCACTGGAAGACTCTGCTCCTGTCGCCTCATCTGCGTAATCGGGGTCGGCGACTGCATTCACATCTGGTCCTAGTAGTATATGTGGTAAAAAAATTTTTTTAATTTTTTTGAAAATTTGAATTTGTTCAAAAAACCACAAGCCACTTTCAAATCTCAAAACTCAATGAAATATATATATATTATAGCTAAACAGTTTACTCTATCTCAATATAGCTTAAATAAGTCCTTTCCACAACAGAAGCTTGCTATTTTTCAAGAGAAAGACAAGAGAAAGACAAGCTTACCTCGATCATCTTCTTGACTCCCATTTTCAGTATCAGAGTTGACGGGGTCTGGTCCACCAACCCTGATACAGGGCCTCCTATAGCCCTAGATGTCGTCTCCCTTCTCTCCGCTTGATCCTGAGTCGCTAGAGTCAGCATCAAGCAAGTATAAAACTTGCACCGCATTGTAATTTCTAGACGCCATCTTCCAAAAAATGACTTTGAAAAAAATTTTTTTTTGCATAGTTACCGGGGTCACACGACACGCTCACTTTTTTCCTATGATGTAATAAGCATTACCTAAGACTGTACGTAATAGGGAGGTCCCCAGTTGAACTGGCGATTTTATAAAAAATGGAGAAGACAGTAAGTCAAACCGCAAAGTCTTGGTCGGCAAAGAAGCGGTTGTTTCAATGTGTTATGGAAGGCTACTGAGCTCAAGCAATTTTTTGCTGCTTCTACAAAGCTCTGGAGATGACTGGATCCATAAATGAAGCTGCTGTGAAGAAGGTAACTTTTTTTAAAATTCGACGGAGAACCGATGTTTTTTTTTTTTTGCCGAGGAAGAAATAAACGCAACTGCTGTGAGGTACTGTCGAAGCAGTCCTGGCTGAAAGCTATTTTAGATGCTTCTCCAATGCATTGGGCACCTGTGTATGCAATCTGAAGGTTCTAGCTATAAAGTAACTATTTTTAAAAATTCGGAGAAGTCAATCGGTCTTCACCCGCTTCAAAGCGGGATCCGGAACGAAAGGGTTAAGGCCCTCCAATACCCAAGGTTAATTCGGCGATTGGAATAAGTGTATATTAGCACAGCAAGACACGACTACAACTGTGCGTGCACATGGACAGCAAGCCAATATATAGCAAACTCACTGCCCATGCGCAAAGAATAGGGGTGATGTATAAAACTGGGTACGTGGCACGGAAGTGAATTATAAATGGAATTGGATGAGTAAGCGCGTAATAATAAATGGAGGAGAATGCGAATACGGGAGGAGGAGCGTTCTACGACAGCACTTTAAAAATTATTGGCAGATTCCAAACATTTGCTTAAATTGTTTTTAACTTTTAAGAAATTTGTTTTCTGACATGTACACCAAGTAATACATTGAGCACATAAGTTCGGTATTAAGTTATCAAACTCACCTATAGCTATATCATATAAAAGGCCAGTGGGTTCAACTTGGCTCATCGAACCCCCCCCCCCCCTCCTTTTAAATTGCCACACCCAATTACTTAATCATAACCTTCATTTACTTACACCATTTTCAGTCTTTAGCCACAGCAGGTATAGAAAGACAAAAAAAAAACATCAATTATCTGTGGTTAGTATTTTCTGCTTCTATCAATTTGCACGCTACTTATCATTCCTTCATTATGGTTGAACTAATAATTCTCTGCAACTTGGAATTGGACAGCTTTAATATTTCTTCTTTTTTTTTCTTTTTTTTTACCCCAAAATTATTATTATTATTATTTTTATTTTTTTTTTTTATACCAGCCTGTAAGTCTGGAGCCTGTAAACAAAAAAATTGGAACGTTTATTGGATACGTCATAGATTTCCTTGCTTCCCGTTTCTGCTTTTTCAATGCTGTCAGTTTGAAGACTTCTAGTGTAGGTACCTTTGATAATTAGAACTTAGAACAACTTCTGAAATACAGAATAACCTTAATTTAATATCTTCCAGCAAGTTATTTTAAATTTTCTGTATGTCTTCTCCCCCCAGAAGAGCTTGTTTGAGAGATATTTTAAGGTTGTTGTAAAAAATGTCTTTGCAAAGTGCTCCCTAATAAGATTCCATCTCCATCCCAGAACCCTGTTATTTTAAACGTGTGAAGCTTAATAGTTTAACTATTTTCTCTTTTTAACAACAGCCAATATTCTAATTATAACTTAACCGGACGTTTCAACTTCTTGCCGAAGTCCTCTTCAGGGGTCAACTGAGGTCGAACTCTCCGTGGTGATATAATAACACAAAATAAACTGCAAGATTTCTGGAGGGCAGTTTACTGTTTATTATATCCTGGAAGGTGATTTGCACGCAGCATGGACAGCCAGCATCCTGGAAGTGAAATGATCAATACATTGGTACTAAATAATATCATCATTAAATTATGAAATTAAAAATATTTAGCATTGCAGTTCAATAAAAATGTGTAGAAAGTCAATAAATACAGAAATAAAATGTACTGTATTTTATAGTTCTTCTAAATTTTCACTATCACTGCACACTGTCATTTTCACTGTAGTTGCCATTATCACTGTCATCGTTTTCTTCTACATTATCATCATCACTATACTCTACTTGGTCACTACCAAAACATCTTTCATTATAAGGTCAACATCTTCCTCTAAAGTTAAGACTCTATAAATAATAGTATTTTTAACAATGACATAAAGTAACAAATATTTACCTTTCAATTCTAATAACTTCATCTTCTTCTGACATAACAATGAATTCAGTATTTTCACAGTTGGCACAGTGACATCCCGCTCCACATACTTGTCCTTTTTTCCTACAGCCACATCTTTGTGTTGAGCAACCTGATTTGCACCCACAACCATTTATGAGTAACTTCACTAAATCTTGAATACTCTTAATGTTTTCATCTGTATCCCACATGATTTCCAGTGCGTTATTATTATTTCTCCAGCCACATTCATTAAGTGAAGCAAGAATGATTGCATTAGATTCTGGTTGATGCCACATATGAATAACCAGCAATCTCAACCAATAGTATTGCAGTGCCTCAAATGATGGTATAGTGTCATTTTCCGTGGAAATTCTGTCCCATATTGTTTGACGAATGTAATCCAACCATTGACGATGATGGTCTTCAGAGTCAAGCCCTCCTTCTTTATTGAATTAATCAATGAGGAAGGAGTTTGACCAAAAAAATGCATTAGCATGCTTTTTGAGTATGCACAACCTACCAGGCAAATAAATATCAGTAGGCTTGCCTTTGATGCTTCCTGAAGGTTAGATTGAGAAAGAACTCCACTAAATGGTCCTGATAGTTGGTGAGCAATAAATTTTGAATATTCAAAAAAAAACCTTCAAGAAAAATGCTTTGCCTATCCCTGAGAAAAAATAAATGTAATCGCAACCAGTACTGACAAATAACACCTGTATAATTCTTGGAATATACTGTTCAGGGACATGAACTAAGTCAGGATCTCTCCTTAGCAAATCAAGGAGATTGTTTACATTGATCAGCTTAAGCTCTTTGTGCAAGGCCTACTAAGATGAACAATGACTGTTTCATCTGGTGTTACTAGTGGGAGGCCTATGTGATAAACATCAGTATCAGGAGAAAGGATGAACTTTTTTGTACCAGCCGAATTTCTCACATGAAGCCATACTCTAGTATCAGATTCATCCACTCTGGATTCAATACAGGATAATTGAAACTTTCCAGCATCCTTTGCCACTGCAGCACTGTAGCAACTCCATGTGGCACCTGACATAACAAATTTCTGATTGTTAGAAAGGAAAGGCTGAATTTTCTTAAGTAAAAAATCAGGTATACATGTATAGAGGGTCAGTGATCGCTTACAAGCTCTACAATTGAGTACTTCATGCCAACTTACTGGGACCTCTGTGTCATCAAAAAATATAATACAATTGTGGTATTCAAGTGCTGCATCTATTTGCAGGTGCTCAAAATATTTAGGGGTTTCAGTCAGTCATCCTGGGTCATCAAATAAAAGATGTTCGAGGGCGTAACTTCCCGAGCTCTATGGTGGGTGTGGCACAAGTAATACCACAGGGGCGAAGGACCAGGTGATAAGATCCCTTTGACTAATGAGTATGTCAAACGCGCAGCCGCTGTCACCTATGGCAATTGCAGCCTTGCTAATCTGACCCCAAAAGCTAGTACTCCCACAGATGTCTTTGCGAGTAAGGGCTTTAAACTTATCCAACGAAAAGACACATAATTGTACAGACATATAAGTGAACGGCCTGATACAAGAGTAAATGGTTTTAAGGAAGCTATGAATAATATTATGTTCAGATGAGTAGGTAAGGTAAGTTAGCTACATGATATGCTTGTTTGTGAGAATGGTGTTAATTAATGTTAATTGATGTTGATTGACCCGCAGGCAGGCTGAAGAGTGTGTGTACCCCTGTTCAGTCTTCTGACCTGAACAAAAGATGAACATCTTGACTAGCTTTTTTGAAATACGGTACAATAAATCTTCTTACAAGAAAGTTGGCATAGTCTTGTATGAGTTTATGAGTATGAAGGAGTTTCGTGTTAATAATAAACATGCCCTCTAAACACTGCTTGCCAGGCCTTGTTTTACCGAAATTTACTGTAAATTTACTGCAGTAAACTCTAATTCTGGAACAAAATACAAACCACATGTACAACTTGCTATGTTTTACTCATGTTTTACCAATCCAGTGTAATTTTTGTTCCAGAATAAGAGTTTACTACATAGTTTCCCCTCAAGCACACTACAGATTTTCCAGCAGTACACTTAAGTAAATCATTGGCCTGCAAGCAGTGAAAATTACTGAGTCTGGAGTCCAATCATGGGGGAAATTGTGACTGATCACTACTGATTCTTTGTAGTGTGCTTGGTAAAAATTAGTAGTATGTAAATACTTTTTTGGCCTCTAACAGGTAAATTGTTAATAGTACACAAAGCACGTGGATGCTCTATATATTGTTGGCCAATAACATCCTAATCCCTTCCTGTTTTGTTGGCATACACAATTTTTTCCGAATGCATTTCTGTACTCATTTAAGTTCTTGCTGAGCTATATTTGATGACTTCTGAGTTTTCTTTCCAGTTGTAAATGTTAAAAAAAATTTTCTCCTTTGAGGTACCTTAACACTTGGATTTCGTAAAATATAACTTTTTATTCGAAACACAACATTTTCTTTACCTATTGAACTAGTGATGTGCTTGAGCACAAATGGCGAGCGAGCCTAAAGACTATACTATTTTTATATTAATGATTTTGACTTCTAACACTGAAGCTACTGAAAATAAGGTCCAGTTTTTTAATTTCGCATACACGGTAATGGGATTTCAGTGCCATAGTAACAACTCTCTGCAACTGCTTGAATTGAAGGGAAAAAACAACAACAACAAAACAATACACGTTATTTAAAAGTTTTCTTTGTGATATTCTTTAGCTAAGTAGTGGTTGTAACACACAATGCTTTGACACAACTGGACATGCACCTACACAGACTTACCTTCCTGGTAGTCTAGTGGACAATGTATTTTCAAGTAAATACTGTTGCGCACCGCTTATAACCATGACAAAGAGAGCATTGACTTACCACCGCCACTAACTCGAATAGAAATGGAAGTCCCTTTAGTTTTCAAGTTTTAACTGCACCCGCAAAAGAATTCAAAACGGTAAACAATTCAATTTCTAGGGTGATAAGGGTACTGATCGATAAACCAGAGAATTCTGTTTAGTGCAATTTGGGACGGGGCGACCACATAACTAACACAAAAACGCGAGGGTCAAAGTACAAAATGACATACATACGTCCATACATATATACAAATAAATAAACTAGTGGTGTGCTTGAGCACAAATGGCGAGCGAGCCTGATAGTTAGGTAACATAAAATGTTACTATTTTTAGCTTACTTCATGCAAACACTATAATAGCAGTTATGACATTAGATTTCAGCAAACAAATACAAAATCACTCTCTTACCTGGTTAATGGTAACTTTTGTAGTATCAAACATCAACCATTCTGATAATCTCAATCACCAGTGACTCTTGAACAAGCTCTCAGCTATGATAAAAAATAAACCAGTGTTATTATTTGTAATTTTAGCAGTGGTAACTTTTGTAGTACCAAATTTGAGCCAATCTGACTATTTGAATTTACCAGTCACTGTTAGCACACAAATACAAAATTACTTTCTTACCTCATTTTCTTGAGCAGTGGTAACTTTTGTAGTACCAAATTTGAGCCAATCTGACTATTTGAATTTACCAGTCACTGTTGACTAGCTCTTAGCTACAAAAAAGAAATGCCAGAGTTAATTTTGCATATTTAGCTAACAAATATGGAATTGCGTACTTATCTCAGCTTCCCTCGAGAAGTAGTAGCTTCCATAGCATTAATACTACGGCATTCTGACTACCAACGGCTCTTGACAACCAACAACCGGCACTCCGTATCCCCCCATAAAACGGCGAAGTTTTGAAATTAAGTCTGGAATAGGGTCTTCAATGCCATAGTAACCTGTCGAATCAACTTTTTGTGTCTTGAAAACAAGCGTTTTAGCAGGAATTTTCTCATACTTTGGAGCTTAAGTATAAAGTAAGGTTGGCTTAATGCTGTAGTTTCAGAATAAACTGGAGTCAAACCTAAATAGCCGTGTTTTTAGGAGAAAAACGTTACCCGCGCGCGCGTTTAAAGAGCATACGTACCATCCATACATACATACATATATACTAGTGGTGTGCTTGAGCACAAATGGCGAGCGAGCCTGATAGTAGGTAACATAAAATGTTACTATGTTTTAGCTTACTTCATGCAAACACTATAATAGCAGTTATGACATTTGATTTCAGCAAACAAATACAAAATCACTCTCTTACCTTAGTAATGGTAACTTTTGTAGTATCAAACATCAACCATTCTGATAATCTCAATCACCAGTAACTCTTGAACAAGCTCTCAGCTATGATAAAAAATAAACCAGTGTTATTATTTGTAATTTTAGCCAACAAATATAGAATTACTACTTACATCATTCTTGAGTATTGATAACTTCTGTAGTATCAAATTGAAGTTACTTTGACCATCTGAATTACCTTGAATTCTTGACAACAAGCTCTCACCTACAAAAACAAAAGACAATCAATTTTAGCACACAAATACAAAATTACTTTCTTACCTCATTTTCTTGAGCAGTGGTAACTTTGTAGTACCAAATTTGAGCCAAGCTGACTATTTGAATTTACCAGTCACTGTTGACTAGCTCTTAGCTACAAAAAAGAAAGGCCAGAGTTAATTTTGCATATTTAGCTAACAAATATGGAATTGCGTACTTATCTCAGCTTCCCTCAAGAAGTAGTAGCTTCCATAGCATTAATAAATACTACGGCATTCTGACTACCAACGGCTCTTGACAACCAACAACCGGCACTCTCGTATCCCCCCCATAAAACGGCGAAGTTTTGAAATTAAATCTGGAAAAGGGTCTTCAATGCCATAGTAACCTGCCGAATCAACTTTTTGTGTCTTGAAAACAAGCGTTTTAGCAGGAATTTTCTCATACTTTGGAGCTTAAGTATAAAGTAAGGTTGGCTTAATGCTGTAGTTTCAGAATAAACTGGAGTCAAACCTAAATAGCCGTGTTTTTAGGAGAAAAACGTTACCCGCGCGCGTTTAAAGAGCATACGTACCATCCATACATACATACATATATATAACATATACCCGATTTTGCATTATCCACCCCTAATACTGTCTCGCTCGCTACGCTCGCTCGCCAATTAAAGCTCAATAAATCATGTTGCTGAGCAGAGTGTGCTGTTATTCCTCTAAATGGATCTATAAGCCCCCTGTTTACAGCAATCAAATGTGGAAAAACCTCATAATCACTCAGTTGTTGTTTTTTCAACATACACTTGACATTGATGATGATTTAGTAGAAACTGAATTTGGCTTAAGCATAGTAGAAATGCTTGCAGTGATTTCAGTTGCTGTTTTTTTCGGAAGTATCTGTGCTTTTAAGTTTTCCAAAATTGTCATTCTCACTGGAATATACTTAGCAATTAGATTAATGTGGTCTTTGGATGGCCGAACAAGTGCTTGCTTCACATGCTTGTTTATAAGCATTTCGTGGCATTCATCCAGGGCCACAGAATGAGAAGTATTACCTGTAACACTTAAAACAAAAACCCCAGCTTCAAAATATCGCAACAAATCAGATGGCATGTTCAGCATATCCACAATGTGCTGGGAAATAAGCTTTTGATATAATATGGGACGATCAAAAGCTGTAAAGCTAGCAGCCATAGATTTCACTGATGCCATTCTGAGGTGCCAATTTTCATTTCTTAAAGCAAAAAATAGTGAAATGTATGGTTCACTGTTACAGGTATAAGCTATGTAATGATTTGAAATAGCTTGTAAAGATTTCATAACCATTTTGCAGAGTTAAACCCTGATTATTCAACAGTAGCTGACCAACAATGGACATATTTATTGACCTGGAGTTAGTGATTTTTTAATGTCATCAATTGTTTTCAGATTGTCGTCAGTTGATAAAATGCTTTCATTTGCAAATCAAGCTACATTCAAACTGTATTGATAGCACTCAGAACATACTTTGTCATTAGCCGTTAATTTTATATCATAACTTGTGTGCTCTCTTAGATGATTTTCAAACAAAGTTAGCTCAGCACATGTTCTGAAGCTATGATAATTGGAGCCACAGATTGCAGTCGAGCACACTGCACACTTCCCCATTGATAATTGCTGGGACTTACTTGCTTGTGAAGCATACTGTAATGTGAATCACAGAGATTGGTTTCTTCACTGCCAGTGTCGGTAAACAAGTATTCAAGTAAACCTGAATTTCCTGTTTACTTGCTAATTTAGTGCACCGACATGTTGGTTCACTGCAATCTAATACTTCACACAGTTTAATATCACACACTCTCTTTACCATCAGGCAGGGCCATATCTAGAAAAAATCACCTGGGGGGGGTGGGGGGGGGGGGGGGGGGCAAATGTTTAATGTCAATAGTGTAGCATAGGCAAACATTTAACTATATATATGTATGTACATATATACACACACTTATATGTATATATAACTCTCCTATATATATAAGGAGAGCTGATTTAAGGGGAATGCCAAGTAGTGAGGCGTAATGAAGTAACACCACCTGCAGCATGCACCATTGGACCTGAATAGGAAGTTGAAGTCAGTAGTAAGTATTTTACTATAAATCTTCTAGAATTATATTCAACTGAGAGAACATGAAATTGTTTAATAGCCTTTGTGCATTATTCATGGATGATCACAAATGTACTTGAGTAATTAATGTTCAAGATTACCCAGTTGCATTATTATAGAACACATAAATAATTTTAAATGGATCTCTTACTACATGGATTAAAGCTTTGTTAATGTACACTTTCTAGGCATATCCCTATATCATAATAATAAATATAAGGGATGTCGGGTTATTCCATGAGCTTATTCCACCTGACAAAAGATGCTTTTTTTAAGGCCTTGTTCACAATCATAAAGCTTATTGCATTTACTTGTACATTACACACAAGATTCAATTGTTATTATTGCATCAGTAAAAGTTAGCTTTCTAGCAGCAAAGGGATTGTAACACTAACAGTTAGCTTAGCACCAAAGGCTTTCTAGCAGCAAAGGGGTTGTGACACTAACAGTTAGCTTTCTAGCAGCAAAGGGATTCAGTTAGAGCTTTCAAGCTGCAAAGGGATTGTAACACTAACACTACAGACTTTAATTGAAAATGTTATTTTCATTATGTCCATTGAAATGGTTCACAACGGTGTATATTTGTTTATTTAGGACTAATTTGGCTTCAAACGTGTACCTAAAGTTCCTTTTCCAGCCAGTAAAGGGATTACATCATCAGTCTTATATAAAAGCAGAACATTTGTCACAATTGCTGTAGTTCTATTGTTACTTTCACATTTATATCTATCAAGTCTAAATTATGGTGAGTGCTAACAAATTTGTTCTGCCTTCTCAAGATATTATAATTATGAAAAACAGTCTGCAGAGAATCTCATAGAAATCCTGAAGGAATGTAAAGATATGGTAAAGTATCAAGAATTAAACAAATCAGGAGCATGATAACTGTATTGTCTATATTGTTTAGATCAAAAGTAAAGCCAATAATGTGGATTCAGATATAGCTGGACTACGAGAGCAAATAGAAGAATTACGATTAAGGCAAAATGGAAGATCTCAACTTTCAGTTAGAGTCGATGTTCTCATTAAAGAAATTGAAAGAGAGGATGATAGGGTAAGTAGTAGTAGTAGACAATAAATATTAATAATCGGTTCAAATAAGCAATTTCAACAATTTTTTTACAGTTGGCTGAAAAATTAAAGGAGTATGAGAGACAGAAGGAGGAGAGAATGTGCAGTATTAAGACAGAACTTGATGAAAAGCACAAGATAGTGAGTTACTTCTTATGGTTGTTGGCATTTAGCAATATTTAATATATTATGTTTATACTCTTTGGCAGCCATGCAACACAATCAATTATGGCTCAATAATTGCACACTTGTCTATTGTCATTTGAATAACTGGTGTGCTTTAAGCAATATAGCCAAATTCTGCCCTTTCCCATTTTATCTGCGACAAGTGAAGCTTGGTCATAGGCTCAAATTTTGAATAAATGCAATGCACAGTTTTGATTAAAGCACTGTAATTGGCCACACCCACCTGGTAATAGTTAGGATATAACCAACTTTTCTGTGTTTAGCGACTTCATATTACAAGTTGTAGTTGTAAAAACGAACAATGTTGATTTAAGGGTGTAGAATCACTATTCTCAATTTGGAAAAATTCTGTAATGCTCATCTTTCAAATTATACTTTGGCTTCAACATTCCTTGTTTCCATACTTTTTAGAGCAACCCTACATTTTTGTTCAATATTTATGAAATAATGCTTTTACAACATCTTAAGCTCAACTGCCCACTTTTCAATATTCACATCACATAGAGCAGCTTGTTCAAAATGATCAACAGGTAATTTATCCACAACAACTTCTTAAACAATTACTAAACGTTTGCTTCTGAATCGATATACGCCAAACATTTATTATTTTCTCCAATGGTCACTACAAAGGAAGACGTAACAATTTATACTACTCTTTTTTTTACCCCCGCACTACTGACGAACATGTCAGCATTAATGAAAAAGATGCAGCACTCGATCAACCCGCATGTGAGCTGCTCAAAATGGCATCAAAAACTCGAAAGGCTAGGATGCTTCTTCTTGAAACAACTGTATGTTGGAATCACGTAAGGAAAAAACAGAAGGGTCGTGGACCTATGTTGGAAAAACGCTACTTATTTATACTATTAATAGAAATGCTTACTGTTTTCCTCTAGGCTGGTTGCGCGGCTGGTTGATGTTATGGAGAAACTCGATTTTTTGAAATTTTTATAACTTTGGTTTCTTGCACTGGATTAAAAATTGAATGTAGCTATAGCATCATTAGAGACTCCAAGGGACAAATAATCATATATATTTTTTAATTATTATTGACTGAAACCAGATGTGGTGTGCAATGAATTTGTATTGCCTATGGTAAAGTGGCAGTCAACCCCATTTAGAGAGTGCTAGCACACTTTCTGATAAGTTTTGACTAAATCACTGTAACGAGTCACATCTATTATCCAATCAATGTTAGCTACATTTTGTAAATTTTATTTTTGAGAAAGCAGAAGACAGCAAGCTGGGTAGAGAAAAATAAAATTAGGGCTATGTCATATTTTCACTGCTTTGTTCCTGTAGACTCACAAGTTTGACTACTTCAAAGAAGAAGTGACGTGAGTATTGATTGCTGATTATGTATTTGTTATTATATTATTATTATTATTATTATTACATGTATTATTATGTTTAATTTCAAGGCATCAAAAAGAGCTATTGGCCCAGAATGAATTAAGAAAGCAGACATTTCATCAGCTCATGTAAAGTGTTCATGTAATTATTTTTGGATCTACTTAACTCTGTTAATATACACTGCAGGTTGTCATCCGTTGCTGAAGTGTATAATGACTTTAATGCACTAGAATGAGGATCCTAACAAATACAAGGACTATATGATGAGATCATTGATCAGAATTTATTTAAAAGTATAGCTAGTTCAATTTTTTTTTATTGTCAAGTGATGAATACAATTAGTTTTAAATTCATATTTACCACATTATAAGTATAAACTTTCTATATGGAAGCTATAGCTAAAAAATGAACTTAACATCCAGTAATCTGTTGCATAAATCTCACAATTACTCAGACTTCAACATTTTATATCAAATAAGATATCACTGTGATATTATAGCCCAGTGGCTTTAAAGTTCATAATAGGACAAAGGTTTAATTTAAGGTGGAAGCCATCCACTGTAACAATTTGGGGTATTCAAATTTTTGAAAACCACATTCTTAACTACTGTTAAGAAACTACTTATAAACTATTGAAAGCTTTGATGGTTTATAGTTTTTGATGTGACGTGTCAAAGCTTAGACATATTTGACCAATGCAGAAGTATAAATGGCAATCAGGTTCATTGTCATTCAATTCCTCAAAGCTGTTGCGTAATTTTAAAGTATGGCAATTAATAAGTTTCTTTATACTTGATATTATATGATGCTAATTACTATGCATGACAAATCAATGGAGATGCAATGTAGTCAGTAAGGCACTTTAAAAATGATTGGTAGATTCCAAACATTTACTTAAATTTTTTAAGAAAATTTTTTTCTGACATGTACACCAAGTAATACATTGAGCACATAAGTTCGGCATTAAGTCATCAAATTCACCTATAGCTATATCATATAAAAGGCCAGCGAGTTCAACTTGGTTCATCCGAACCCCCCCCCTTTTAAATTGCCACACCCCCAATTACTTAATCATTACCTTCATTTACTTACATCATTTTCAGTCTTTAGCCACAGCAGGTAAAGAAAGACAAAAAAAAAACATCACATTATCTGTGGTTAGTATTTTCTGGTTCTATCAATTTGTCCACTACTTATCATTCCCTAGACAATTTCACCATCATCCCCACTTAAAACACAATGCAATGTTATATCATATTTTCTCTTGACTCCTTTTTTTTTTTAACAAAAGACAAACTCATTGGTGTGAGCAAAAAGGATGATATACTAAAACAACACAAAAGTATGTTTTCCTGTCAAAAGAAACATTTTCCAAGAAAATACTGACTGACAAATTCATCTACATAGCAGACTAGCTAGATTTACTACAGCACACCTGGCTAAAAGAGAAGATTCTATTGTTTTCACAGCTGTGTTTGCTCATTGCATTATAATTTGTTTTCATGGATAAGAAACAAAAGCAAGCTACACACTATTTTTAGAGAAGGAACATATGGAGTCTTGATCATGATGAAGAGGGTGAAGAAAAAACCTGAGCTATATTTTTACCCACTCACAATACAGCTGCTGGACCATCATAACTGCACAGCAACCCACTTTCTCCTTAATTCTAATGTTGTTTTGGTTGAACATTTACATTTTAGTTTTAGTTATAGTTTTTGACAAACATGTTTCTCAAGATTAATTTTAGTTTTAGTTTTTTTCACTAGCAAAGACTACAATTTTAGTTTTAGTTTTGGTTTTTCGAATGTACTAGATTTCAATTCTAGTTTTAGTTTTTTAGTTTTTCAAATTTAGTTTTTCAAATTTACTAACTTCTATTTTAGTTTTAGTTTCGGTTTTTTAGAATTCAATTTTTTTTTAATTCAAGTCATATTTTAGATAGATTTTGTTTTTCAAATGCAGACTTCAATTTAGTTTTTTAGTTGCACCATATTGATAGCTGGCTTTTTAGCTTTTTTGTTTGTTTGTTAGTTTTTTAACAGGAGTACAATAATTTAGTTATTTTTAATAATTATTATTACCCTGTGGCCAGTCTCTACTGAACGGACAGATAATACAGCAGGAGACTGAATGATTTGACATGCATGTGCAAAGGATAGCTTTATTTGTTGTCGGCAGGTATGCCAGAGACACCTAGCAACCTAGTGTACAAATGAAAATTTGACTGAACTTTCTTTTCATTCAAACAGATAGCTCCAAAATTGACATTGCATATCTTGACAATTCCAGTGGCAGTAAATAAAAACAAAGTTTGTGAGATTATCGTTATTAACATGAAATGTATAGAGATGAATATGCAGTACAGTATCATAATTCAGTCTGACCAGTTCAAGAGAGCTTCTGCTATAATATACTACTTGATCATATATTACAATCAGGGTGTTTAAAATAGGTATATCACTAGTATTCTTTGTATACTAACACTCAGTGAAATGTAAACAAAATGCACTATCACCCCATGACGGCATAGCATCAAATGTGCATCCATTGGCATTATTGCTATTTTTGTGTGTGAATGAACACCTACCATGATTTAATAACCTTTATTTTTAAAAACCTTGCTCTCAGGCCTACTGTACCTTGTGGATGCTTTTTTTTTCACCTTTCCTTGATGTTGTTGTTTAATCCTTGCAGTAATTTTGATTAAACAATTACTTTTTACCATAAATTTGCACCAAAAGAAATTAATCTTGTGCACTAATGCATTTAATGTATCAATTGGAATTGACCAATAATTTTTTCCCTATCTAAAGAAAGCAATCAAATTATTACAATACGTACTATCAAGTACCCAGCTAGACAGGAGCTTGGTATACTATATGTGAGCCAATAACTACAGCCAAGACTTACTATTCTCCATTTTGGTTAGTATAAACTTACGAAGTTTATACATGTTGTAAAAATACATGGCACAAAACTAAATCATTAAGTAGCTACAGCATGCCTTGTGGCATTTGACACAATTTCAAGTGAAACAATTCTATTATCTCATCATTTCCAACAGGATAAAGGTGTTCTGCATGTGTCCTCATGTCAGCTCTGAAAGAAAATAGTACAGTGACTCTGTTCACCAGGAATGTCACACCTCTTGCTCACGTTACATCATCAGTCTTATATAAAAGCAGAACATTTTTTGTCACAATTGCTGTAGTTCTATTGTTACTTTCACATTTATATCTATCAAGTCTAAATTATGGTGAGTGCTAACAAATTTGTTCTGCCTTCTCAAGATGTTATAATTATGAAAAACAGTCTGCAGAGAATCTCATAGAAATCCTGAAGGAATGTAAAGATATGGTAAAGTATCAAGAATTTTAAACAAATCAGGAGCATGATAACTGTATTGTCTATATTGTTTAGATCAAAGGTAGAGCCAATAATGTGGATTCAGATATAGCTGAACTCAGAGAGAAAATAGAAGAATTACTATTAAGGCAAAATGGAAGATCTAAACTTTCAACTAGAGTTGATGATCTCATTAGAGAAATAGAAAGAGAGGATGATAGGGTAAGTAGTAGTACTAGACAATAAATTTTAATAATCAGTTCAATTAAGCATTTCAACAATTTTTTTACAGTTGGTTGAAAAATTAAAGGAGTATGAGAGACAGAAGGAGGAGAGAATGTGCAATATTAAGACAGAACTTAATGAAATGCACAAGATAGTGAGTTTCTTCTTATGATTATTGGCATTTAGCAATATTTAGTTTATACTGTACTCTTTGGCAGCCATGCAACACAATCAATTATGGCTCAATAATTGCACACTTGTCTATTGTCATTTGAATAACTGGTGTGCTTTAAGCAATATAGCCAAATTCTGCCCTTTCCCATTTTATCTGCGACAAGTGAAGCTTGGTCATAGGCTCTAATTTTGAACAAATGCAATGCACAGCTTTGAACCAACTTTTCTGTGTTTAGCGACTTCATTATTACAAGTTGTAATTTAACTAGTTGTAAAAAAGAACAATATTGATTTAAGGGTGTAGAATCACTATTCTCAACTTGGGTAAATTCTGTAATGCTCATCTTTCAAATTATACTTTGGCTTCAACATTCCTTGTTTCCATACTTTTTAGAGCAACCCTACATTTTTGTTCAATATTTATGAAATAATGCTTTTACAACTACTTTCCCACTGTTTTCTACAACATTTCCCATTGTCTGCATCTTGTATGTCCTTCCAATTCCACTATGCTTTAATGCAACATCTTAGTCTCAACTGCCCACTTTTCAATATTCACATCACATAGAGCAACTTGTTCAAAATGATCAACAGGTAATTTATCCACAACAACTTCTTAAACAATTGCTAAACGTTTGCTTCAGAAACGATATACGCCAAACATTTATTATTTTCTCCAATGGCCACTGCAAAGAAGACGTAACAATTTACACTACTCTTTTTTTTACCCCCGCACTACTGATGAACATGTCAGCATTAATGAAAAAGACGCAGCACTCAATCAAACCGCATGTGAGCTGCTCAAAATGGCATCAAAAATTCGAAAGGCTTCTTGAAACAACTGTATGTTGGAATCACGTAAGGAAAAAACAGAAGGGTCGTGGACCTATGTTGGAAAAACGCTACTTAGCTATATACTATTAATAGAAATGCTTACTGTTTTCCTCTAGGCTGGTTGATGTTATGGAAACTCGATTATTTGAAATTTTTATACTTTGGTTTCTTGCACTCTGTGGATCAAAAATTGAATGTATAGCATCAAGGACAAATAATCATATATCTTTTTCTGAAACCAGATGTGATGTGCAATGGATTTGTATTGCCTATGGTAAAGTGGTAGTCAACCCTATTTAGAGAGTGCTAGCACACTTTCTGATAAGTTTTGACTAAATCACTGTAACGAGTCACATCTATTATCCAATCAATGTTTGCTACATTTTGTAAATTTTATTTTTGAGAAAGCAGAAGACAGCAAGCTGGGTAGAGAAAAACAAAATTAGGACTATGTCATATTTTCACTGCTTTGTTCCTGTAGACTCACAAGTTTGACTGCTTCAAAGATGAAGTGAAGTGAGTATAGATTGCTGATTATGCATTTGTTATTATTATTATTATTATTATTATTATGTTTCATTTCAAGGCATCAAAAAGAGCTGTTGGCCCACAATGAGTTAAGAAAGCAGACATTTCATCAGCTCATGTAAATTGTTCATGTAAATATTATTTTCGGGTCTACTTAATTCTGTTAATAAACACTGCAGGTTGTCATCCATTGCTGAACTGTATAGTGACTTTGATGCACTAGAATTTGGTTCCTAACAAATACAAGGACTATATAATGAGACCATTGATCAGAATTTATTAAAAATTTATAAAAATATAGCCAGTTCAATTTTTTATTGTCAAGTGATGAATACAATTAGCTGTAAACTCGTATTTACCACATTATAAGTATATAAACTTTTTATATGGAAGCTATAGCTAGATAATGAACTTAACATCCAGTATATCTGTTGCATACATGTCACAATTACTTGGACTTCAACATTTTATATCAAAAAGATATCACTCTGATATTAGATTGACATTATCTCACCTACAAAGGGGTCTGAAAAAAAGCAAAGGAAAAATGTGAAAAAATCTTATTTGTCGCCAGGGATTCGAACCCAGGGCCACTGGCTTTAGCCACCAGTGCTCTAACCACTGAGCTACGACAAACCTGGACTTCCAAGACTCTCACATTTTTCCTTTATACTGTTGAGTAGCTGGAGTCTCGCAGACCACCAATTATGTGCGGTCAGACTGGCACAGCCAGACCCTTTACCTAACCGCTACGCGGAGAAAAGGGTCTGGCTCATGCGCCAGACTGTGATTTAAAAACCTGGCACTTTTATTGAACTGAAAAGTGCCGATTAAAAGCCGCACCTCTCTCCGACCTACGGCCTTTCCACCCACGTAGTGAGCTCCTTTTTGCGTTAGGGAAGCCTTAGTTTGTAGTACAGAGCGCGGTTGGATATAGCTGCGACAGCGATGAGCTGCAGACTTCAAGAGGGGGAAAGCATTTAGTGCTGCTCAGCCTCCCCTTTTAAATGCTCTTCAAAGCTGGATGGGTGGTGTGTTTCAGTGAAGCATATGCATGTGTTGGAAGAAGCTGCTGATGATACTGGCTTAACTGTGCAACAAGTAGCAGTAAGTTAGGAAGATGTGGCTTAGTATAGAGTGGCTATGTTATTTATTTGGTCTAGGATTGTATGAAGAAGAAATAGTACAACATAGAGCGTGCCAGAAGCACTGGATCAGTGAAGATTTTTCAAGATATACCTTTGACGTCCTGGCAGAATTTTCAACAGGAATAGGCAAATGAAATGGTTAGGTGAACTGATATTTAATAATGCAATTTAAGTTGTTTTTGTTTTGTTTTGTTTTTTGTTTTGCGCAAGAAGGGGCAGGGTGGTGTGATCCAGGGCTCCGCTAGAGTAGTTTGTATTACAGAGATTTATGGAATAGTCGGGTCATCAAACTATATTCCCCTCAAAACAACAACATTCTGTCATCTTTTAAAGTATTTGCAACCACGGCGGCAACGTTTGGAATTATTGCTAGATAGTCGCCCTCTCCCTAGGGCTTCCTCCTCAGGATCGGGTTGGTTATCAGCGATAACCTCAAACGCATGGTTTATATCATGCATATAATAATTAAACCATTGGTTTTGAGAATTATCGCTCCAGCCCGGAGAGAATGTTTATCTAGTGATAATTCTGAATTGCCATGGTGTAACTATTTCATTCCATGTTTACCGTTCATACTGTGTTAATGACCAAATGATAGCATTTTTTGATGGGAAAATGTTTCCAACATTAACAATTATGGCAGCGAGGGTAAAAAAATGTATTGTATAATGAGAAGTATAGAGTGAACTGACAAGTGTTGTAGTAATCATTTAGTAATCATGATTGTAAGGAAGGGATCGTAGAATGCATACATATAGTAGGAAACAAAATATAGTTTCGGATTTCGTTCCATAGTACGGCCATAAAATAATAGTCTTTTTACCGTCGTTTTTACTGTTATGTTCCGTACAATTTGGACTAAACGGCCAACACTGTATACTAAAACGGTAAAAAAAACGGTTACGCTTTTTCGTCGATTCATATATATTTTCTAGAAACTCTTCCATAGCTATATTAGCATGCTAAGGCCTTGTATCACCCGTTAAATGCTACGGGGATAGTGCAAAAAAGCTCGTAAAAATTTAGCTTGCTTCAATAAAGCTGCAGACCAAAGTTTTGACGGGCACACAGCTATAACGAGGTCCGCACTTCGTAGGTCTTCTGTTAGCTACTGATGGACTTTCAGTAGTAAAAAATCTAAGCCTGAGAAGGCCCTAACATCGAGAAAACATCGATACTGTGAGGTAGTCGAGCTAACAATTCTCCGCGAGACAACTTTGAATAGGACGGTTTCTTTTTTTTTTTACCTGAAAAGCTCCGCCTCAGGATCCTGTAGACAAAAAATCAGAACTTTTTATTGGATAAACTATTTTTTATAATTTCTTTGAGCGAGGCGTGGGGTGAACGAAAAATATTAAAATGGTAACGCCGGTCAAACAGAACGGCAGTTTTTTTACCAAACGGCGTACAGTTTTTTTCCCCCCGTTTTTTTAATCATGCAACGGCTGTTTTATGGAACGGAATTCGGAACTTTATTTTATCTCCTACTGTATGTGGCATAACACAGATCACACTGCCTGTATAACTACCATTGCATCCCAACATGAAAAAAGAAATACTCACACACGGCAAACCTCTATCGAGTCAGGTCGTAAAGACTGGGCTCTCGGTTGTCGTCTGAGATTTCCATTCATAGTAATCAGACAGGGATTGTTTGTTGAATTTGGTTCCCCATTTTGGATTCACACTAACTAGCATTGGGCGAGCAAAGTGAGACCCTCACTAACGAGTCTCAATTGAGATTTTGGTATATATATGGCAAAGTTCTAAGATGTCAATGCGTATCCACCCCCAGAGGCTACCTTATAACATTATCAATAGAAATTTAGAGAAAAGACTTTTAAATAACGCCTAGGAAAAAACATGGCAAAGATCTGTAGAGACAGAAGAGAAAAGAAGTTTGCAGTGAGGCTTAGCAGAGTTCATTTTCTATTCTATATGTGGCTGTGGTAAGTCATCTGGGTTAATGTGCTGTTTGTCAGTTTTAAATATTATCCAGATTTGTTCTAGCTTGAAAATTCATTGTGTAATAGTCAAGAATATATTATAATGCTTTATCCACTGGAGTTATGGTACAATAAAGCATTTTTAACTAGCGTACTTTTGAAAGGTGGCTTGCTTAAACATAATCTCTTGGTTTACCAATGCTTACCCGGAATGTTGATTTTTACCTCTTGAAAATCCTTTGTCCAATAGTCAAGTCATGAAGAGAATACAATGGCAAGTCTTGTGCTGGTACCAGTGAACAAGTGTGTGTGTGTGTGTGTGTGTGTGTGTGTGTGTGTGTGTGTGTGTGTGTGTGTGTGTGTGTGTGTTGCAAGAATATAAGCTAAAATAACTAGCAAATAAATATTATAAGTGGCTGGCATTCCAATTTAAGTTTCAGTCAGACCAGCTCGCTCATCGTTGTGCAGAAGCACATCATTAGTACTACATTAGCTGTGGTTTGATAAGTATGGACACTGACTTATGTGTAACAATGGGGGAGTTAGAAATGATATAACACAGTAACAAGGTGATATGTGAAAGTGATATAATACACATGTACAAATACAGAAGAATTGTGGAGGCTAGCTAAGTATAAATGTGGAATGATGGTGAAATGACTATCTAGTATTGACAAGTGGAATATTTAGCTTTGGCTTTGGTCTTCAACACAACACAATATATTTACAGAGAGCATTGGCTATGCTGTCGCAATTGAAACAATACACATTTTGAGGTGTGTATGGAAAAACTTGACAAACACACACAAACACGCATGCACACACAAACACACATGTACACACAAACACACATGTACACACAAACACACATGCACACACACACACACACAGAGAGAGAGCCATATAAGCACAGACACACATACAATGCCTACAGATGAAAATATGTGACAGGCTGTATGAAAACAGACCACTTCACGCACAAAATCATTTCAAGGTACAGACCCATAAAGCGGTTCAAGTCAAGTTTTGTGTTTTCTTTTTTTTTTAGTATCAGTATTTATAGATCTTAACTTACGCTTGTACCAAGTTTCAGCTCCCAATACAGTTATCTTCAAAGCCAGCGCACCACTGAAGTTCACAAAACCTTTTAGTATCTCTCAGTTTACAGCGTAACTTTTCAATTGTTACCAAGAAAATTAACGCGTGCACGTGGGTTTTTCCCTTACCTGCGAGGGTAATTCCCAGTTACTTGGCAATTAACGAAGCAGCTGTGGTTTCTTAAAAATGGATTTTGATCGGGCTGCTAAGAACGTCACTGATGTTATCAACTCAATACAACAATTTAGTGCTGCGAGAGGCCTTACAGGATGTTATTGAAGACTATTTCACCATACCACAAAGTGACAATTCAAGTGAAAATGATGATTCTGATGATGATAGAGGTAAGTAAAGGATTATTTTTACAACTCGCTGCAGCTCGCTTATTTTTACAGTAAATCAAACTTTTTTTTTCACAATTAATCAATTAATTGATTTTTCTGTAGATTGCTAAGTTTGCATAGCCCTGGTGCTGAACTCGATGATCAACCTGAAATTACTGATGTAATGGAAAATGAAGAGAGTAATTTGTGTGATACAGAAGAAGCTGATGATGGGACTGTGGTTGAAACTCCAACACTGACGGAAGAGGTCAATGATGCCTTGTCACAACTTGCTTCTTCAAGCAATACTGTGGGTGATGCATTGCCTAGTGAGACACTCCTAAAGCATCCATGGGCTCCAGATTCTGCAGATCTTCCATCTATTGTTCTTCCAAAGTCAATGTCCCTTGAACGTCAATGGTGCCCTCCAGTAGGCCTTGCAGTCCATTGCTTCCACCTCTTAGTACAATAGCTACAAACTCAACTGAAGTATGTGATGCTGAAGTTTGTCCACCACCACAAAAGAAACAAAGAATTTGTAGCCTATGTAAATAATTTGTAGCCTAGGTAAATAATTTGTAGCCTATGTAAATAATTTGTAGCCTATCTATATAATTTGTAGCCTATCTATATAATTTGTAGCCTATGTAAATAATTTGTAGCCTATGTAAATAATTTGTAGCCTATCTATATAATTTGTAGCCTATCTATATAATTTGTAGCCTATGTAAATAATTTGTAGCCTAGGTAAATAATTTGTAGCCTAGGTAAATAATTTGTAGCCTATGTAAAGAATTTGTTTTATAAAAGTAGGTCCCATGCATGGTTCTGAATTTCATTTGTGGAAGAACTGTAATTTCTTTACTGCCCATGGTAGTTTTGCATTAAATTTTTCTCAGTGATTTGCCTGAGTGCTTGGTGTTTCCTATTGAAACTACTGGTGAGGTGAGTCGCTGGTAAGCTACTCTCATGAAGAAAGCACTAACGTCTACAGTTTCATTGCACGAGTTGCTCGACTTACTCAAGCTTTATATCGACATACATGAACATAAATATTGGCATATTCATACTACTCCAAATAAATTTACTTTTGGTCTTTGTAATAGCTAGCTAGTGTATAGTAACACTGAGGGTTCGCACCCTTGGTGCTCCATTGCATTTCATTAGTATCCAGTAGATTTGCTTTATGCTGAAAAGTTAACCGAGTACTCGAATTGAAGTTTCTTGTTGAAATTATCAGAGTGTGTCCCTTACCTGTTTAGATTGTCCTAAGAGACAGCATTGACATCTACCTTTTACATTGCACAGCTTTATTGATACCTCATTGGTCTGAATAATGATTGTAACTTGTATAGTATAGTAGTGCTGAGGTAGCGCTGATGGTTCGCACCTTTGGTGCTTCAGTTACTATTACATTCCGTACAATTCAGACTACATTGTCACTTCATTAACATAAAGTGTTATTAAAAATAGTCGAGGTTTATCCAGAAACTCTTCCATGACTCCCTAATTATAACAGCAATTCTTACTCTCTCTTTTCTAATTTATACTTAACTATACTTTAGACTTTTTGCCTAATTTCTTCTGAATGATGGAGGTTTAACTCTCAGAGGCATTTTAAAATATAATTGTTAGTGTATGATCACTGTTTAATGTATTATGATAAAAAGATGCTACTAGATAACCTTAAGTTAAATAAACCTTTGGAGTTCTGGTTGTCTAAGCTACATGCAAGTCACCAAGCAATGTTACCAGTTATGCTGTCGTTTTTTGTTGTTTTTTTAAGTCACCACAAAAACTTCCACCTTAGACCCCCTGAGGAGGTCCGTAACAGCATGAAGTTGAAGCATTGTGATAAGAATTCAGTTTTCAATGTAGTTTCAATACTTAGTATGCAGCACACTGTTTCATTGAATGACTCTCAAAGTCTATTTTAGTTTCAAATAATCAAATTATATGAGTGGGGCTACAGCACATAAAGTATGTACCAATTGATGAAACTGATATCTTTGTTGTTGTTTTAATTGTTGTCGTTTTAATTTAAAATTGTTGTAATTGTTGTTGTTTTTGTCTAATGATTGAAGCCATGCTAATATTATAATGTGGTTCTGTCATGTGTGAATGTGTTTGGTTGGGACTGTGTAGGATGCGTTTTAGGATTGATGTGATTGTGTAATTCCAAATAATACCCATCTTATAGTACAGTTAAGATCACTGGCCATAACTCCACATGATATAGTGATCATAGAGAGGAATAGTTCTGAATCAGTACCAATTTTAATACTAAAAACTTCGTAGTGGTCAATAAGAGACGCAATATACATTTTGATGAAATCATTATCAGTCGTAGATAAACTTATTACTGTGACTTATTATAGGCCGCCAATAATCGACTAAAACTTTTACACTCACTCACAATATATCTTCTTTCTCACAACAGAGTTTCCACCACTACCAATACTCCAGCAACACATCTAGTACACATATAGTTTGGTATACTTCTGGTGTAAAGTAATACGCACAGTTAATTCCAGTATTATGGTCTGTCACAACAGATATTCACTGGTGTAAACAAGATAGAGTCACTGGAGTATTTCATGTGTATAACAAAAGTATATGACTACACTGGTGTATATCCAAGTATTTGCATATGGTGTTGCTCATTACAGAGTTGGCTAGTGGTTCCACTGTAATGCATATACCAGGTACAGCTTAATATACATACATTAGTTTGTACAGTACACATACTATACTAAGTATAGCAACTAGAGTGGCCAAAACTGCATTATGCAACAAATAAATTATGTATGTGCAATCAGTCCATATGCCATATGAGGACTACCATGCAGCAGTTAGCAGCACCAGTGAGCATAAGTGAAACTAATCACCTGCTCTCTATTAGTGAACTTTCTGCTTGCCCCTACTCCCAATAGTAAACGTATGGCCTATCCTCCCTTAAAGAAATCATCTAAATTTTTTTTTTCTGTAACAACATGACTAATGCAATGCTTGCTATTACTATATAAACAACTTCCGAAGGCAAACAACCCTTGACTTGTGAACTGATAGCCTGGTCCCAACTTGTTCTTACTTCGGAGGTTCCACTATATTGATTATATATGCAGTAGGAGAGTTTCGAATTCCGTTCCGTAGTACAGCCGTAAAACGGTAGTTTTTTTACCGTAGTTTTTATCGTTGCGTTCCGTACCGTTTTGACTAAACGGCCGACACCGTTTACTAAAACGGTAAAAAACGGTGAAGCATTTCCGTCGATTCACAGATATTTTCTAGCTAGAAACTCTTCTATGCCAACATCGTAAGAATCCTAATGAATTAAAGTTTGTGAAGCTGGCTATCCTTGGGGTAGACATGAGGACTTGACTGCACTACCATATTAGCATCATTACACAGCGAGAACAGCTAGATCACTAAAACTACCACTTCAAAAGCATAGAAGACTGAGTTCCTGATGAAATACTACTATTACATGGAGTGCACTTTGACCTCAAGAGGGCTGTTAAATTTCAACTTCAGTGTGAGTATGAAGCTAGAGGTGTGAAACTAAAAAATAAAATATACCCATTCATTCAATGACATTGCTTTACCTAACCGTTTAAGCTCATGGATTATTCATGAATAAACACCATTTATGTTGTTGCTACTAACATCAGGTGATATGCAAAAGTGATATAATACGCATGTACAAATATGGAAGAATTGTATGCTATATAATTATAAATGTTGAATGATAGTGAATTGATAACTACAAAATATTGACAAGTGGAATGAGCTTTGGCTTTGGTCTTCAACACAACACAATACATTTACAGAGAGCTTTGGCTGTGCGGTCGCAATTGAAACAATACAAAGATTGAGGTGTGTGTGGGAAACTTCACTCACATATACACATACACACACATGTATGCACGCCAAAGTGGTGTTTCAATAAACAGCTGCTAGGGACAAGCTGTTTGTATAATTGGTGAGTGAGTGAAGCGAGCAAGACACTATCAGGAGTAACACAATTGAAAATCGGGGATATTTGTTAATATATGTTTGGATGTATGTACGTCATTTTGTACTTTGACCCTGGCATTGTTGTGTTAGTTTGGTTGGCAACCCTGTCCCAAACTTTACTAAACAGAATCCTCTGGTTTATTGATCATTACCCGTATCATCCTAGAAATGGAAATTGTTTACTGTTTTTGAATTCTTTTGCAGGAAGCCTAAGCAATAGTATTTATTTGAAAAATCATCGGCTATTAGGCTAACCAGTCTTGTGTAGGTATGTCCAGTTGTGTGAAAGTATTGTGTGTTAGAGCTAATACTTAACTAAAGAATATAACAAAGAAAACGTTTAAATAACACGACTTGTTGTTTTTTTTTTGTTTTCAAATAGTTGCGGCAAGTGGTTACTCTGGGATTGAATCCCCTTTACCCTATACACGTAATTGAAAACTCAAACTTTTCTTTTAGTAGCTTGAGTGTTAGAATTTAAATTCAATCTCTTAACAGTAGTGCAGTTTTTAGGCTCGCTCGCTATTTATGCTCAAGCACATCACTAGTATTTATTACAGGTAGTGCTAGAGCACTATAATAGTAAGTGAGATAGCTTAGTTATATTTTTGGATATAATGACATTAAATTCTCAAAAAAAATTTTTAATTTTAATCCAAGATCAATACTCTAAATAACATTCAGTAGAAGGCGATTAATTGCATTAACTAAAAGCGGGTGGAATCAGTGAGGGAAGGCGGCATAGGTTTCAAAAAGGAAGGCAAAAGGATGATAGAGAAGAAAAAGTTTTGCAAAGTGTAAGTCCACAATCATGATAGAAGGACAGAGAGATTCAAAAGCAGGAGAGATAGACAGAGAGATTCAAAAGCAGGAGAGATAGACAAAGGAGGAGAAGAGACTCCATGACTCAAGAAGAAGAGCTGAAGATAGGAAGGAGGGAGATAAGAAAAGCTGTAATAGTTCAGGAAAAATAGAGAGCAAGAGAGGGAAAATGGTAGAGGATGATAACAATTAGTAAAAATAAAAAAAACTTATGCTACTGCATTCTTACTTTGTAGTACGTCAAGTGCCACTATGTGGCGGGGTACTTGCTAGCAACTGTTAATCTTGGACAAATTTTTACTATCAAAACCTGCTATTATTTGGTCGTTTACACAGTATGAAATGGTAGCCATCGAATGAAATAGTTACACCACGGCAATTCAGAATTATCACTAGATAAACACCCTCTCTGGGCTGGAGCGATAATTCTCAAAACCAATGGTTTAATTATTATATACATGATATAAACCATGCGTTTGAGGAATTATCGCTGATAACCAACCCGATCCTGAGGAGGAAGCCCTAGGGAGAGGGCGACTATCTAGCAATAATTCCAAACGTTGCCGCCGTGGTTGCAAATACTTTAAAAGATGACAGAATGTTGTTGTTTTGAGGGGAATATAGTTCGATGACCCGACTATTCCATAAATCTCTGTAATACAAACTACTCTAGCGGAGCCCTGGATCACAACACCCTGCCCCTTCTTGTGCAAAACAAAACAAAACAAAATTGTCTTATTAAATATCAGTTCACCTAACCATTTCATTTGCCTATTCCTGTTGAAAATTCTGCCAGGACGTCAAAGGTATATCTTGAAAAATCTTCACTGATCCAGTGCTTCTGGCATGCTCTATGTTGTACTATTTCTTCTTCATACAATCCTAGACCAAATAAATAACATATCCACTCTATACTAAGCCACATCTTCCTAACTTACTGCTACTTGTTGCACAGTTAAGCCAGTATCATCAGCAGCTTCTTCCAACACATGCATATGCTTCACTGAAACACCCACCACCCATCCAGCTTTGAATAGAGCGTTTAAAAGGGGAGGCTGAGCAGCACTTAATGCTTTCCCCCTCTCCTTAAGTTCTACCCTTCTGAAGTCTGCAGCTCATCGCTATCGCAGCTATATCCAACCACGCTCCGTTCTACTAACTAAGGCTTCCCAAACGCAAAAAGGAGCTCACTACATGGGTGGAAAGGCCGTAGGTCAGAGAGAGGTGTGGCTTTAATCGGCACTTTTCAGTTCAAAAGTGATATAAAAGTGCCAGGTTTTTTTAATCACATTTGAATGGAAAAGTACCTGAACCGGGTATCGGGGATGTTTTGTTTTTTTTGTTCTTTTTTTTTTTGTTTGTTTTATTTTTTTGTTTTTTTTTTGTTTTTTGATACGTGTCACCTAATGTTTCAATCTGCAAAGCTAATACATCACTGTGTGGCAGGTTACTTCAATCTATACAATAATGAATGTGATAGACAAGACAACATATATATCTCATAGCATGCAGCTATGTGACATATAAGTTTCTCTTGTTAATCACTGTCTTGGAATACAAAACTTAATGTGTATTATTTTTTACATTAGTTTACACATAAGATTTTCAAAATGTATAGAAAGCTATCTATTAAGGTAAACACGGGTATCTATTTAGAGTTCATATTTAGCCTTTAGCACAATAGCTAGTTCATTCTTTTTTTACTTCAATGAGTATTGCTTAGATTATTTGTCCAAATATATAGTTATTATCTGAGTGTGCTTGGCAGTTGGATACAGTTTCATTCTAGCCTCTACATCAAATTTGGAATTTACTTAGTGTACTCACACACACTCACTACAAATTTACAAGTACATGTATATGTAAAGTACCCAAATACTTTTCCAAGTATTTTGCCCTATGTCTAGTATGTACATACATACTAAACTTAGCACAGAGAAAACATGGATTACATCCAGCTGGTTTATTTTGAGCATGTTTCCCTGGTGCATAGCTATACTTCAAGGATCCCAATAAGTAAGGATGGATATAATGGAGGATGACCCTTACCCTATTCCTCCTCCCCCTCTCCCCTACTCTATTCATCAATATACATAGCCCCTTCATAGTGTTTCTTTGGGCTATTATGGCTCTAGCTTGTATTAAGCTTATATTCTTGGAGAACCAGGAATCACGTTGAGTGAAAAAAATAATGTTACATTTACAAAAACAACAACAACAACAAAATGAAACAAGAAAAACATAGTAACTAAAGTTTTAATCATCAGAATGGGATGCAGCACAAAAGAAGAAAAGCAATACACCAAATATAACAAATAATATGGCTGCAAGTGCAACACCCACAGCAACAATTATGGCACATACTACAGATACAATTGCAATAATCCAGATTGCTGCAGTAAGTGAGATTCTAAAATTAATTATAACAGCAAAAAAATAATACACCAATTCAAATATCAATATCCATGGCTGGTTGTTTCGTTGGCTGCTATCCAATAGAGATAGAGAAACAAATACCAGAAAGATGCTTAAAAAGACTAAAAATGTTACTGACAAAACAGTTAATGGCGCAGACACAAAAGAATAAAACACTCGGAGTGAGAAATATTTTTTTACCTTCGAGTGTTGTTCTTTAAGTTTGACAAAGCATTTGGACTTCTCAATTTCAGATGATTGTTCTGTGATGTTAACCAACAACTCTTCTGTGTTATAGCAGTCAGTAACAAAGTAAGAAAGAATGCCAATAACTGGATTGAAATAACCCAGAACAACAACTGTCCAGAACATCCAAGTCCCATAATACGCTGTAGAACGTCCAAAATGAACTCCAGCTGCTACCCAGATTAGTAAAAATGTCATCATTTGAAATATTAATTGCAATATTATGTGTGTGTATATCCTGGGGAAGTAACAATGTTTGAAGCAGCAAAATGATTCACAACATAGCTTACTTCTTTCTTTGCAATTCTTTTCACCATAGTTTTGAGGTAAAAATAGGCTTACTATAGACCACAGGGACACTCCCACTACTACAACTCGACCTAAATATACTAGAACAAAGTATATTCCCAGAAACAGTATAATATAAGTTCCTTCAAATTTCCTATAATTGAAGTCGAGTACTTCATGGGTGGGGTCCGCCGCATATTTCAGGGCGTGACAAATGAACATCGGATACAGGAATAAATCGATTGTAATGAAACGTAATTTTGAAGAGATATAAGTGTACTTGCTCCAATGGATATTATTACGAGAATTCATTACATCATCCAAGGTTACTTCATTCTTTGTACCCCTGTTTTCATTAGCTGTTTCAATCCCATCGTCTAAGTTAGTAATGCGTCCTTCGTCCACTTCTATGTCACTTCCATCGTCTACGTAAGTAATGCGTCCTTCGTCCATTTCCAAGTCCTTGCGGGGGGCGGCTCTAGGGTCGACGTACGAGTCCGAGTTCAAGTAAGAGCAATACAGAACAAACCGCATTGTCATGCGCGCTGCTGCATCAATAGAAGAGTATATGAAGAAAAGAAGAGAAAAACTTAATCTTGTGTAGTCATAGTTTGTTCTATGCCCTCTAGAAATAAATCCAATTGAAAAACCAAAAAGAACAACTGCACATAAAAAGTGTACAGTTATCCAGACGTCTTCAGATGGCTCATTGACCTTTGCAAACACACTCCAAGAAGTTTTACACCCTTTTTCCTTGGCTGACTGTAGCAATGGCGTTGGTAAATGCTTGTATTTTTCTGGGAGGCAGTCAAAATGTTTGTAACATCCTTCAGGAAGAACAGGACGCTCCTTAACATTGTATGACATAGAAGACATTTCGAAATCTATACACCACACTTAAGACGGTTAGCTTTTATTAATTGCTAAGCTCGCGCATGCTCTATAAGTTAGGAGTGCGCCAATCGGCACAACTTGCCACCACCACCTTGAAATTAAGTAGGAAGCCAATAAACTTCATAAAACTTGTATGTAATATTTTTAATGTAATCCAGGTAAAAAAAATACCAGTGTGTTTAGGTGTGTGTGTGTTTAGGTGTGTGTGTGTGTGTATGTTATTGAAGAGTGTATATACATTATCATGGTGCACTGTAAATAAAACTGCTTAAAGTGTACATGGTCATGATACTATATTAAATAACTAATAATTGAGGGCCATATGTGCCTGTAGATTTGTATTATCTGAATGTCATAAGAAGTGTTTTTAATGATTGTACAAAGTACTCCTAATTTAATCAACAGCCCACAATATAGACAAAGCTTACTAATATGGCAAATTCATAAGTACTACTTGACTTTAACAATAGTTGTTGCTGAGCTAAGGTTATAGGTGATATCATACAGGTGTTCAAACGTGTAACGATTGTTTAAAGGAGCTAGAGCATTAAATATGCTAAGCTAAAATAATCAAAATCATGGGCAATTACTTGATATTTTCTAGAAACAGTTTTTACCCAAGTCCAAACAAGCAATTTAGATTTTATCACTTAAGGAATTCTTGAAGAAAGACACAACATGTTGTTGACAGCAACCCATTTATTCTCTAAAGGGAGTGAATGGCTATTACAAGGATATAAAATGTGGGTGTGCCATGATATTGATGATATTCATATCCTTCTGGGTTTTGTCCAGGTCTTATTGGCAAGTATACCACCCCTTTGAAAATTGACTTTTAGGTATAGCAGCAAACTTCATTGCATGAATGTGTTTGTAATGGTCTATATGGGGAGGATATGGTGATTAGTCTGTGATAGCATTATACAATTCTGAGAATTGAGGCTAAACACCCAGACTGGTATGTTTAATAATTTTGCTACAAAAAGTAAGAGCAATACAACACAAACTGCATTGTCATGCGCGCTGCGGCATCAATAGAAGAGTATGAAGAAAAGAAGAGAAAAACTTAATCTTGTGTAATCATAGTTTGTTCTATGCCCTCTAGAAATAAATCCAATTGAAAAAGCAAAAAGAACAACCGCACATAAAAAGTGTACAGTTATCCAGACGTCTTCAGATGGCTCATTGACCTTTGCAAACACACTCCAAGAAGTTTTACACCCTTTTTCCTTGGCTGATAGTTCCTAGCCCGGCTCCAGGAGCTTTGCTTGCATCGCTCACAGTGCCTGCTTAGTTCACAGGCATCCTGGCTCTGCCAGGTGCACGTGACCGCCTAGCGGCAGCAAGAGAATTTGCATTTTGCATTTTGTGTGTGTGTGTGTGTGTGTGTGTATGTGTGTGTGTGTGTTATTGAAGAGTGTATATACATTGTATCATGGTGCACTGTATATAAAACTGCTTAAAGTGTACATGGTCATGATACTATATTAAATAACTAATTGAGGGCCAAGACCAAGCGTACTAATATGGCAGATTCATAAAGTGAGTACTACTTGACTTTTACAATACAGTTGTTGCTGAGCTAAGGTTATAGGTGATATCATACAGGTGTTCAAATGTGTAACAATTGTTTAAAGGAGCTAGAGCATTAAAAATGCTAAGCTAAAATAATCAAAATCATGGCAATTACTTGATATTTTCTAGAAACAGTTTTTACTCAAGTCCAAACAAGCAATTTAGATTCTATCACTTAAGGAATTCTTGAAGAAAGACACAACATGTTGTTGACAGCAACCCATTTATTCTCTAAAGGGAGTGAATGGCTATTACAAGGATATAAAATGTGGGTGTGCCATGATATTGATGATATTCATATCCTTCTGGGTTTTGTCCAGGTCTTATTGGCAAGTATACCACCCCTTTGAAAATTGACTTTTAGGTATAGCAGCAAACTTCATTGCATGAATGTGTCTGTAATGGTCTATATGGGGAGGATATGGTGATTAGTCTGTGATAGCATATATCATTCTGAGAATTGAGGCTAAACACCCAGACTGGTATGTTTAATAATTTTGCTACAAAAATAAATTAAGTAAACAATACCCTCCACATACTGGAACATATGGGCAATATTGAAGATACTTATTAGCTATGACACTTAAATATTATGTAGCACACTTCATACATAAACCATTAAATTGCATGATATTATAGTCCTTGCCCTACTGTGGATCAAAGTTTCAATTTTTTTTCAGAGACTTGCAATTGTTTTGGCAGTCACTATAATATTAATTTACTTTAAGTTGTTCTTTGAAACAGTATGGCACTGCCAATAGCTTTGTATTGTATTAGAATTATTATGCTACCAGTATTTTATAGGGTCATGTGACAGCCACAGAAAATATGTACAGAGCTATTGATGTAGATGAACTTCCGGTCATAGAGAATTGAAACCACACCCAAAATCATCAATTTAAGTCCATAATAATATGCACGTGCACATTTCCTACCAGACTTTGAGTGAAGCCATGGCTAATAGGAAGCTGATATTCTATTACTTGCTAGATCTGTTGCCTCCGTTAATAGTTACTAGCTTTCTTGTGCTTGTTACTTTGGTCATTGGGGTATTTCTGTTTTACGAAGATTGGCGATCTAAAAGAGAAAAAGAGAAAAAGGGTAGCGGGTGTACTGGTGATTGTGATTGTCCTTCGGACAGCAAATGTAGTTGCCGCTGTGAATTACAAAGATTGCCCTGGTATTTGGAAGTTGCTAAAGTACTGAGAAGCAGATATGCCTGGGTACTGAAGCTTTTTTTCTCTTATACCTGGAGTCAGAGAAACAAATATATGGATAAAAACAAAAAAGAGGGAAAAAAAGAAAATGACAGCTCTAAAATCTGCGGAGAAAAAAAAACAGAGGGTTCCAAAAGTGGTGAAGAAAGTAATGAAGAAGGCTCCAAAAACAGTAAAGCAAAAAATGAAAAAGGCTCGAAAAACAGTGAAGAAATAAATAAGGATAAAGATTTAGATCTCGATGGAATAAATTATGAGAACACGTGGATAATAGTGGGGTTTGGATTGGCGGCAGCACTTTGCTTTGGATCTGCGTTTATCACTTTTTGGGATTTCTTTGTAGTTAAATCTCAGCAGGATAACTGTGTACACGGAATAAACTGTTACGCATTTGTTGGTCGGGGGTGGCAGGTTCTCTACGATCTACCCCTCAACTGCACGGAAGAAGAATTCTCTGGGAATGAAAACGCAACTGGTGTGATCTTCTGTTATAATCTTGAAATGGATATTGTTATGGGTTTTTCAGCAGGTGGTGGGTCTCTTTTTTCTTCTGGAGTCGTATTTTTAATTCAAGTAGCCATAATGGTGCGAAACATAGAGTTGAGTAAAAATACTTGCTGCAATAGAATTTTATACCATTTTATAGCTATTGTATTAACAATTGGGCAGCTATGGCAGACCTTGATTCCACTGCAGAATTGGCAATTATTCTTCATTGCTGAAGTCTCTAAATCATTACAAGTATTTATATATATAACATTTCATCTATTGGCCACGAATATTCCTTGGTACGCCATAAAAAAGAATGAAAATGAGGGGAAAAAAGAAGAAAAAGAAGAAAATAATAAATATTGTGAGAACTAATTTTGTACTCTAGTAAAATTTTGAATAATATATATCTATATTTTGAACTACTAATTAATAATTATTATACAACTAACAAAATAATGAAATAAATGAATAAATAAAAAAATAAATAAATAAAAACCCAGCCACAATAAGGCATAAAGCCAGCTAGGAAAAATATTACCTATAACAAATTAAAAAGGGGTGGGGGGGGGGGGGCTTGAGGGGAGGAGGGAAGGCTTATAAGCCTTCGTTTGTGCTTCATTGGCAGGTTTGCATTAACTACAGATGAGTTCTCCGAGACTGTTGAGCTATTTCTTATGGGACTTAATCCCCATATTATTGCTTATTTCAGGATTATTAGTTTTTGCCTGCTGTGTTCTGAAGTATACCCTGAATCCATCAAATGAAGAGTATAAGGTCCTCTTAATAAAAGCTATTAAAGAATATTACTCTAGGGTATGGAAGAAGAAAAGTAAAAATATAACGCTGCCCGAATGTTTAAAGGAAGAAAGGGACATTAATTCAAGCACTTACGCGGTTTATATATTTGCCCTGTGTGCATCGATCAGTTACGTACTTACAGTTATGTGGGATGCCTTTCTCATAACTAGGCAAAGAGATAATTGTGTTGAAGGACTACATTGCTATATTTTTGACGGTCAACCAAATGTTTTGCTACAAAGGCCTCTGAATTGCACTAATTTTGATCAAGAAAATTTTGATTCTGAAAGCTTTTCCATATTTTGCTACAAGTATGCCTACAACTTTACTGGAGTACTAACTGATGCTGGAGGATCCATGGCATTCATTGGGATTGAGTTTTTAATAGTAGCAAGGGTTTTTCGTTTCTTTTTTGAAGAGAAAACTGAAGAAGAGAAGAAAAGTAATTCTGACAAGAAGAAGAAATCAAAAGATGTGGAAAGTACGATGAATACAGGCAATAACCACAAATCAATAAAAACTATATGCCCTAAAGTTTTCTTTATGCTCACAGTCTCATTTGGTGCTATAATTTTTATTTATTTACCAACAATATTATTTAGCTCACTAAAAGTATATCTTTTCTCTGATGTCACTAAGGTTATTCAACACATTATTCTTGTTGCACACATACTTTTAGCATCCTTAATTCCATGGTGTCATATATAAGATTTATTAACTTATTAGAAAACCATTAAAAATTGTAAGGGTTTAGTTCAGTATACCACTAGTCGGTACGTGTCTCTAGCCTTACCAAGTAGTCTCCCGTTTGTTCATGTGAACTTGTCAGGATGTCTATCTGCCATACTTAACTCTGGTTACTAGCAGAGTGCTGCTAAGTTGAAGGTTCCTAGCAGCAATCTTGTGATAATATTAATATTTATAGCATTTACTTATTTAAGTTCTAGGTAACTACGCTGGGAGTAAATTGTGCTAGAAAAGAAAGGGGCTCTTAAGTAAGTACTGTTTCGACCCCCAAACTGTACACGACGTGTTCCGAGGAAGCTATAGCGCGCAGACGATTCAATTTTCTAGTACAGAGTAGCCCAGAATTAAATTAGGGTGGTTAGTACTTCCTGTCGTTTGTAACTTCCTTTTTAATTTCAAAATACGTGCAGGTGATTTCATGAGCCCCCTCGGACTGGCTTCACCCGTGCAGGTCTTAAACCGGGCTCCGGGGCTTGGTGGTTTTAATAGAGGTCAACGCTGCATCTGGCCATCTCCACCCCAGCTCAGACTACTAGCAGTAATGATTTTACCAAGACAGCCAACAGTATATTTTCATTTCGCTCTAGCCGACCTAGTTCCAATATTACTTGTTCTTTTGGTTCTAGGCTTTGGGTTTCTATCGTTATTAAAATTAAGTGTCAGTCAAGTAGTCATTGCATTACTCCAGCTGGTATATTCTTCGTATTTTTCTGAAGTTGGTAAGGAAAAAGAGAAGACTAAATCTGGTGAAAATAAAGAAAATAATAAATCTGGTGAAAGCAAAGGAGAGAAGTCTGAAGCTATTAACGATAAGAGTCACAAAAGTGGTCAAGATAAAGCTAAGACTAAATCTAATGAACTATATTCTAGAGATATTTCGTTTACATCCAATGGCAAGTGGATATCTCTACAGGTCCAGCGTCAAAAAGTGCATTTACCAAGCATTCTAAATGGTTTAGTGTCATTGTTACTTTATTCGGTGTGCGCAACGTCATTTGCTGTCTTTTGGGATGGTGCACTGATTCAGTCAAAGTTTGATAATTGCATCTCAGGGGAAGGATTTAGTTGCTTTCCGCGCAACAGTCGCCTTACCGACGCACCTGTGAACTGTTCCAGTTACACTGAAGATGTGGTTGGCCTTATATGCTTCAAGTTTCAGTGGGATGTTAGTAAGGGGTTAGCAGACGCAGGTGGCATAGTCAATGCAGCAACATTGGTATTGGTCATTACAGTTACCATAATTTTGACAATCAAAACAATTCTGACTTGGTTAATAGTCTGTCTAGGCTATACAAAACACCCAGATTGCTGCTGCCGGTGTAGCTTCAAAAAAAGATACTTCAAACGGATTGAGTCCGCCGTAATAACTACGATGTTTGTCTTCCAAGTAATTGCTATACTAATATCCGTAACCGCCGTCCTTCTAGTATTGGGAATTGGTCCTCTCTGGAATTACTTCCGCCACGACTACGCTAGGATGATGAAAATCCTGTGCTTTTTTCTTACAATATTCATATTATTATGTATTCCATGGTATATCTGTTACATTGAAGATGTCTCCGAGGAGGATAAAGCCAAGCAAAAAAATGGACAACTCTAATTGGAAATTGGTGTTTTAGTATACTATTTTTGTGCTGACTGGGTGCTGAGTGTTTGGTTTTTTTTTTTTTTTTTTTTTTTTTTTTTTTTTTTTTTTTTTTTTTTGTTCATTTTTTATAGCTATATGTGCAGTTTGCAAATTCGATATGACAGGCACATTATTAAAACTAATGCAAGCAAGAAGGAGCCAAAAAAATACATCCACCCCTAAACCCATCGCAACGTGAGAAAGGGTCTGGTTAACTAACATAGAAGCATGCAAATTGGACTGGGTAGAACAATAGATGGAGAGGCGGTAACGCGGGGGGTGGAGCACCTCGGCTGGAAGTTACCGCAATCTCCTAGTTAGCTGACGGTGCAAACACAACTCTGTCTACATCACAGTTGATTCCACGTTGTGATTGGTAAAGGGTCTGGTGGGCTAAGGTTAATGGGGAGCTCCAGTGTGCAATGGGAAAGGAAGCTTATTAGGGCAAGTATGATGCATGCTTAGTTTATTTGTTTTTTCCAGTCATGCAACTGCACAGATAATATAAGTATTGCTAACAATAATGTGCAAGCCTGCATTTGCAATATAGTATAATTTCTGCAACAATTAGCTAGGTCAGGATTGGGTGACATTGAGGATCGTAACTTTTACTAAATGTTTTTTTCTTTCTATTTTTATGTAGCTAGTTTATGTACTAACTTCAAAGTTGTACTTGCACTTTACTTGGAGATGCATTCAGACAAAAGAGCAATAGAGTATTCTTCACTCTAATCAATATGACTACAAAGATAGCATTTGATGTCAATTATGTAATTTAAAAAGCCTAGGACACTATGTGAAGCCAGTTAGCTATCTAACAACCAATGTTTAAAAAAAAAATCATCAAACATACATACATATGGCAACTATATTGTAAGTTGGATTTGCAAACTAGCTATGGCTAACTGTCTAATCGTGTTCATCTTTGTGTCTATGTTATTTACTGACTGATTATAATTTCCAGCAGCAAATACATTCCCAAGCATGAGCAGTAGACTAATTTCAAAATGGCCACACTGACACTGCTTCATTAGGTCATGTTTCTGTTCCAGTTTGTCTCTCATTGTCCTGAGAACTACTATCATCATCAGGAGTGTCATTTAAGGATTCAGTAGAGGTATGGCTCCAATTCCCCACCAGAGCTCATGTTGTTGTTTTTTGACGATCATGAGAACTTCTTCAAAGTTGTATCAATGTATGCTTTCAAATAACAATTATCACTATCTGACTGACTAGAGTACAAGGTGCGTTTTCCAAATGACATCACACAAGCTATATCCAATTCATGCAGGCAATTAGAGGTCAAACATAGGGCAAAATTTAAGTCCAAAAAAATAATATTGAATAAATTTGTGACTGGAAAAACATCAAAAAAATGTTTGGTGACTTTAGGACACCATAATAAACATTTTCAACAAGAAAAACAAGAAAACTAATTAAAAACACCACAGTCTCCCTTTAAAATGTGCATGTCTTCTTTGATGTTGCCATTTTGATATTTTCACACCAAGTATCATTTTTTGCACTATTTTATATCTATTTTATGAAGTGCTCTTCTGCAATAAATGTATTTCAAAAAGTTCTCTAAATTACTCAAATATTATGATAATATCAATTAAATAATGTTAAAAATTGCAAAATGGTAAATTCTGTAGATGTACAGCATTTTATAATGCTTTCTTCAAATAATTTCTGTTCATTGTTATTTTGCCTCAATAAACTACTGGGTGAAAAATTCATGAATGGAATTGCTGGGGTGCTTAAATTTGGTACACATATAGAGCTCACCACCCCATGACAATCCTATAGAAAGATTGCTGTTCTGCAGCATTTTAGCCATTTGTGACCAATATAAAAGTTAATGGAATATAAAGTAAGAGCATAGTTGTAGTTTGTTTTCTCTAGAGAATAAACAATTTATTTTATTATCATCAGTTCTAGTGATTTAGGTCCTCCAAGTCTTCTGTAGCTGTCAATACCAGTTGTTTTCGATCTTGGCCTGTCAGGTATTCCACCAAGTTACCTGCATGAAGTACAAATGGGTGGGGGGGACAAATACTGCTTTTGTCCCCCTCAATAATTCTGATCATAATTTATACTGTATTCACACTATTGTCAAAAAGTACTGCGTGTAAAAATTATAATGTGTAATTAGCTACTTTGTACTGTGCCATATTCCTTCACACAATTATCAATATTATGAAGCACCAAAGGTACGAACTCCTTTACAATATAATCTCCTTCCAAAAATGAGGCATCAATATAACTCCAGCAATGACAATACTCACACTACAGTTGCTGGATCATCATTACTGCACAGCAAACTCACTTTCTCCTTAATTCCTGGATCATCCTCATGCCGATGAATGTAGTGCAGTTAAGTAGCCTACTGTTAAACTTCAGAGGTATACGGGGATTTTTTCAGAAACATTTAAACTTTTTGAACACACTCCTCGTCCTTCCTTGGAACAGCATCAGTTGAAAGATCTTCCAGCTACATATGGAATCTAGGAGCTTGAACAACCATTAATTATACGCACTGAGTTATTTACTGGATGCAACACAATAAAATTCTATAATGACATTCACGATCATGTGACATCTATAGAAATAAACTGTGTGGACATCTGCTCTTTGCATTCTTCAGATACTTGAGCAAAATTTAAATCACAATCTATTACGTGAACCTAATCAACATCCTCTTGTACCCCGGCTGTATTTTATACTTTCCAATACATACCTCTTCCCTCCCAGTTCCAAGGTGACAGGTGTGAGGTTCTCAGCGGCATGCTTCATGACAATCTTACCCACTTGAGCGGACCCAGTGTAGAAGATGTAGTATAATCTCTCCTTTAATAATGCCTGCCCAACATCCACCTTACCAGGCACTACTACATAGCAATCCTACAAAAGTCATGTGGCATCATGTGACAGTACGAATATTTAAAATTATTGCATCATTCCTATGGCTAATAAGTGATTGAAGCACCAAAGGTGCGAACCCCTCAGCGCTATTAAACACTACCTAGCTATTACACTATAATCTCCTTCCAAAAGAACAAGCAATCTGTTAGCTATTTTAATGAGGCATCAATATAGCTCGAGCAATGAAAATGGTACATGGCTAACACTGTCTTCATAAGAGAAGAAGCTAAACTAGCCAGAAACATTCATCAGTATACATTTTCAATGTGAAACTTCACTTCTTTCAACTCTGTTAACTTCCCTGAGCATAAAGTAACGTTGGCTGCAAGAAATTATTTGCTCACGTGATTATGGCGTGACGCTAGGGGGCATTACCCACAAAAGCTGGTACCTGCGCAGTGCTGAAAGCTTCACGTTTTCTCAACAACTAGCCCGAAAAAAAAAAAAAAGCACCATCAAAAGGTCCTAAATCTTGTCCTGAGTAAGTTCATACCTACATCAACTATCTCCAAAATCTGAGCGTGACAAACAGACAGACAGACAAGATGACTACTATAACCCTCTCGCACATGCGCGCTGAGGGTTAATGATTGCGTAAATTTTGATTTAACACGTGACTTAGCTCACTACTTGAAGAAGAAAATGAACAACAATAAAACAACACAACATTATATTAAAATGGATCAACTATACAGATCTACCACATTATAATACCATAACAGCGGTATAGTTTCAGTATGGGGGGGGGGCTCCAAAGGCATGTTTTTTTTTGTGGTTAAAAATTGTTCATGTGAGAAATCATTTCATGAGATAGTGCCCCAAAATTATGGGGGGGAGTAACCGACATGCTACGCCCACATACCCCACTCACATGCCAACATTGGTCTATGCTATTATAGAACTTACCGGGTCTAAGTATTTGGGAATGAGTTCATTCATCAAATTAGATGATGCCACAGCTGCTTCAGATGGCTTTATGACACAGCAATTGCCTAATAAAAAGGATGATAAGGTTGAAGGTAATAATAATAATAATAATATGGCAGACTGCTTCATAACAATGAAGGGAAAAAAAGGTGACTAGAACTACAATTCTAGAGTTTGTTTACTCATTCAAATAAAAAAAAGAGCAAGGGGGCGGATGGGAGGAAGGGTGTAGCCAGGGATGTATTTCGCGATTAGTGGAAAATGGCGCCTGCCAGATTTTGTCACCAACTTCCCAGAGACTATTATAGTTTCCACTACAGTTACTTCGCATACAAAAACTGGGAACAATAGCAATAGAAAGAAATAAGTCATGAGGACCTTAACAGATGGAAACAAACAAACAAACAAACAAATGGCAGGCTATAAATAGAGAAAGAAGAAGAGTACTGTTTGCCATTGACACACTCAAATTTAACCGCACAGGATGTACAGCGTGCAGTCAAGAGTACTGTAGATACTATCCTGACGGCTCATCTTCAATTAATAAATACTTCAATACACATACACACGGGCATTGACAGGAGCTAGACTTGATTATTCTATTATATCACTCACAAAAATGATTACATACAGCAGTTCGAGTTGGGGCGCTCATTTTAATCATGGTATGGATTGAATTGAAAGGATAGTGAGCTATGATTGAGGGTTCTCTTTGCGTGGATACTTTTTAAAATTTGAATAGAAGGAGCTAGAGGTCAAAGGGCATGCCGGGATTCTCCTTTTTATACCCAGACCTCTGGAAAGAGTTTAGAATGTGGTAAACGAGGCCACAGATTTGGCGTACAGAGAATAGCATTGAATTATAAATGCGACCTCTACATTTAACATAATTTATGACTGTTGAATTACAACCAAAAACATAAACAAAGTAAACAACAACAACAACAAACCTCCTGACATCTGATTAACTAAGACCAACCATATGCAAGGACCACATGAGGAGGTGTTGGGGACAAAATTTTAATGAAATTTAATACTTTAGGCTGAGAAACGCCTCCTGGCGGTTACATAGCCGAGCTAACATGTTGTGGTGTTTTAGTCACATGTGTAGTTTCACAAATGAGGCCCTTTCACGGTCAGATTTATGGCGACCAGTTTGGTAATATGAAAATGTATGAATTCTATTCAGCAAGAGGTGAATTTTTTAAAGCAAGTAGAGACAAACTATTGCGCAATGTACAGAGTAAAACTAAAATCTCAGACTTACAGTGAAATACAATAACCATATGCTCAATTTCTGATGGTCTCCGAACTGGTACAAGGTTCAAACAGAGTGCACAGCTTATTCACCTTCTAGTTGTTGCATAGGTGTCCAGAAATGCTGTAAAATGTCCATCCCATCCCACAGTCCCATGGGATCGTGGGACAATCCATGGGATGTCCACCTTTCGAGTGTGTCCCTCTGTCCATCCCATCCCACCATCTCATGGGGCATTCCACAAGATGTCCACCTGTCCCTCCTATGGATGCATGTGTATCCATTGTCTATCCCATCACACGCTGGACAGCACTCATTCTGAGCTTCAAAGCCCCACAATGGGGTTGACAGATAATTGATTGGTAAGCATTTCAGCAGCCATATTAAAACGAAGTTTTAAAAATACCAGTGCTCTCATTTCGATTTTTTTAATACAGGAAGTATTATGTTAGAGAAATGTATAAACAAACGCTATAACCCTCTCATGCATGCGTGCTGAGGGTAACAGAGAATGGCCAACCAAGTGTCATATAGCGCTATGGACAATGAAATGGTTAATTTAATTTTGGCATACATCCCGTAGGACTCTTCTATTGGTCCGACATTAGTCCTATAGGACAACTGATAGCAATACTGGACAGAGAAATAGACAACTGGCGGTACAGTTCAATATCCTATAGCAACGTAGATTTTAACAAACAAGTAAACACTGATCATGGACCAGGAGTAATATAAAGTGTACCAAACATTTATAATTAGGTGCAGACTAACATATTAGGGCACCTGTGCATGTTCTGAATTAATTGATCAGTTAATTGACATATAAACCAACTACCCTATATGCAACATAGGATGATAATACAACTACAGATAATAAGAATACGTATCAAATCTTAAACTGAAAAAGTAAATGTTAGTTACTTAAACATTATGTGACCCTCTACGGGAAAATCGGGCACAACGCGGCAAGTACCATTTTTAGCTACGATCAAAATTGTCATTTTTTTTATCAATTATTTTTATTGCATACATCTATATGAAATAATAAACCCTTAATACACCTACCTGCGAAGTATGAAGATCAGGCCCTCTTTAGAATGATAGTAATAAGCCCGAGAATTCATGAACTTCACTTACCTGAACTCTTATCTGGGCCATGAACTTCACTTACCTGAACTCTTATCTGGGCCGTTACTAAGTCTGGGTTTTAGCGCGGGCCCAATCCGCTGTAAATGCCGCCGTCAACGGAGGGAAAATACAGCTCTCGTTTAGTAGTAAGTACAGTGGCTATCATGAGTGAAGCCAGGAATCTTGCTAGAGCATTAAACCTCAGCCACCGTGATGATCTGGACATGATGGGTGGAGCTGACGCTGAAGCCATAGAGGAGCTCATAAATGAATTCATGGCTCCAGGAAGTGAGGACCCGCTTTCTGACTGTAAGTCACTTATTACAGTTAGCTATAACCCTCATCAGTTCATCATTTTTTTTTTTTTTTTAAGGTGATAAAGAATTTGATGGCCATTTTACCAACTATTATATGAAGGTAATAAATTTAAATTTAAATAATTTTTTCGATAAAAAAACAAAACAAAACAACTTATTATAAAGCTTCTAGGGATGTCTCATCAGCAGAGTCAGGCACTGCTACTCCACTGTTTGAAGACAAAGATGACCTCTATGATCCTCTGGTTTCTTTGGACTGCTCTGTACCAGACATTGAGCCTTCATCATTGCATCCTGACCACTCATCTGTTTTCTTGTCACCACCCCATTCCGACCCCACTTTTCTTTCCCCTTCCAATACTGTATCCGTTGCCTGCCAACGGAACAGCATCATCTGTGTAAAGGAAAGGAAGAGGTCAAGAAAGCCATCACCAGCAAGGACGAAACGACTTACCTCAACTGAGCAGTTAGACCAGTTTTTAGCCCGGGGCTGTGGTTGTGCCACCAAGTGCTCTGCTCAGTTTGACAGAGACTGCTATTTGTCTAAGCGGGATGAGGCCAGTGCGTTGACGAGGGAGCAGCTGGACCTGGTAGTCATTGGCCAAATTCAAGCGTTTCTGTCTGTGGATGAAGTAATCGGTTCCAGCCACAAACACACACCTACACAGCGTAGAACAACTAGAGTCAACACCTTCTATCATCTGGGGAAGAAGATCTGCAGGGGGACTTTTCAGTTTCGTCACGCCCTTCTAAAAGAATTAGAAGTACAGACATCAATTATTAATTATTATTTTATATTTTTAGTCATCTCTTTTAAATTATGTATCATCTATACAAGTAATAAACATCTTTACTTTGTTCTTATGTCCAGTGTTATCAAAATCTATCTATTTACATTGAATATGCAATATAATTATCCCAACTCAGCTAAAACCACTAAAAATACTCTAGTGGACAATAGTAAAAACAGACATTACCAAGATAAATAAAACTATTACGTGCGAACACTAATAAAAATGACTCTAGTACGTGCTGACACGAATAAGAATGACTCTAGTACATGTGGGCACTAATAAGAATGACTCTAGTACATGTGGGCACTAATAAGAATGACTCTAGTACATGCGGGCACTAAAAAGAATAACTCTAGTACATGCGGGCACTAAAAAGAATGACTCTAGTACGTGTACACACTAATAAAAACCCACAAGCCCACCTCAGAACCACTCAGATAGCCTCGAAGGACAAAATTTTGCAACAGAAATTGAAACAGGAAGTGACATCATGTGACACTCCCACCAGTGAAGAAATAATTTGGCCTCAAGGTCTTTGCCCATACCTCCAAAGATCACCTGATTAGTAAATTATTTCATCGGGTATCGTAATTTCCTTACAACAACAGCTACTACAATCAAACTGACACTAGCAAACACTAACTTAATCGAACATACTACAACTGACAGACACTAATATGTGCTGACACTAATACGAATAAATCTAGTACGTGATAACACTAATAAGGATGACTCTAACACTAATAAGAATGACTCTAGTATGGTGTAATTACTATGTGCATACATGGTGTTAGCACTATGTGCGTGCACAGTAATAGTACTAGTGCGTGCACAGCAATAGTACTAGTGCGTGCACAGTAATAGTACTAGTGCATGCACAGTGTTTGGTTTTAGCACTGTGTACATGCACAGTAATAGTACTAGTGCGTGCACAGTGTTTGGTGTTAGCACTATGTGCGTGCACAGTAATAGTACTAGTGCATGCACAGTGTTTGGTTTTAGCACTGTGTACATGCACAGTAATAGTACTAGTGCGTGCACAGTGTTTGGTGTTAGCACTATGTGCGTGCACAGTAATATAGTCCAGTTCCTTAAAGAAAAATATTGGGTGTTTCGTTACAAAGTGGATAAAAGCACCAAAGTTCTTAGGAGCATTAGTTGATGCATATAGAAGATATTCAGACGGGTAGCCACTTCATTTTAGTCTTTGTGGTGAATTTTGAAGACTTTTAAACTTTTAAATTCACATAAGAAATTATCACAGTTCGCGCGAAAATTAAAAAGTTCGCGAGTAATACATTTTGGTACGTGAAATTAATATATGCGAAAATAAACGTAGTATGCCCTTCTAATGCACCAAACCCACATGGCTTTTGGTGGAACTCACATGGCTTCAAGTGGATTAGCTTTGACCACAGATTGGTCTAAGTGTTTTATCTGTGGCAAGGTGAAGAGCTAAGATGTCTATTAGACTCCTCCCAAGGAATGGTTATGACATCAATTGCAAGTTTCTAGAAGCTGTGGAGGCATTTCAAATAATCAATGCTCTTCCTGTAAGTTTGCCAGATAAAATACACAATATAGATGTGCTGGTTAAAAATAGAGCCAAGTGGCATAAGTTATGTTATTTAAAGTTTAATAAGACTAAACTACAACGGGCTCAAAAGAACAGTAAAAAGCGGCTTGCAGACTCTTCACTAGAAGAAAAGGAAGTAAGAAAATTGAAACGTCATTGTGCCTCTACTCCATTACAAGGACTATGCATATTCTGTAATACTAGCTCTGATCATTTGCATAGTTGCTCAACTATAGAGCTAGACAAAGAATTGAAGCAAATGGCTTTAGAACTTCAGGATACGCGGCTTATGTCTAGAATTTCTGGTGGTGATGTAATTGCAATTGAGGCAAAATATCACCTCAATTGTCTTGTTTCATGTAAAAATCGTTACCGGAGCATGCAACGAGAACATGCTAGTGAAAATAGCAGCAATACTGAAGAAAGAGTACTGCAGGCAAAAGCATTTTCTGATCTTATTTTAAACATTGAAGACAGTATTAGAAATGGTACCTACTTGTTTAAACTAAAGGACTTATTTAATATGTTTACAAATCGTTTGCAAGCGTTGGGCATCACAAAGACCATTACCAAAACAAGACTCAAAGAGGTCATTATGAGTAATTTTTTGGGCCATTGTACAGAAGAAACTGATGGTAAAAACATAATATTGGTTTTTAAAGAAGGGCTAAAAGAAATGAAGATAAATTAGAATCTCGTGATTTTCAGAGTGAAGCCTTGCTAGCATCAAAGCTTGCCAAAATTATAAGAAAAGAAATTTTTCAATGGGAAAAAACGTCATTCAGTGGTAATTTCTCGCCTACCTGTCAGAGTGAGTCTGTGCCCCCACTTCTAAAGTACCTCATTAGTATGATTGTCAATGGTCAAGAAGTACCTCTTGATGAATCTTCTGCAGACTCTCAAGCCTGTTTGTCAATCTCATAGGTGATCTATTTCAATATTAAAGGTCATTTTAAAGAGAAATCCAAAAAGAGGCATGGAAAGAATCATGAGCCTCCTCTTCCCGTATATTTAGGATTAAAAATTCACACTCACACAAGAAGTAAATATCTCGTCAATTCTTTATGCAACCTTGGTCTCAGTGTAAGTTATAAGCGTGTTCTTGAGTTAGAAGAACAGCAGCTTATGTTCAAAATGTGATTATCACAAAGAAGATTTCAATTCACCAGCCTATCAAAAAGAATTCTTTACCCTTATTTAAACGTCAGAGTGAAAGAAAACAAAGTAAAGAAAAAAAACAATAATCTCAAAAGTGATGTTTGCTTATTCAGTCATCTTTATATATCCAGTACAATTCGAGGAGGAGATTTAGATGAATTTTTCTCTCACGAAAATCACCCATGGCCACCTTCTTTATCAGACAATGGTAAATTACGCCTACCTACCAGTAAAGCTGACCTGCTGAGCTTTTTCGAAATAGAATCATCAGATCCCCCTTCTTACTTCGATATTAAGCTGATTGATGGAGCAGCAGCTGTTAATTTTTTATCATGTAAGCCTTAGCAGAGTACAGCTAGTTGGTATTTAACAAATATGTTGAGAAAGAGCTTGATACTTGTGAGAGAATTGACATCATCTGGGATGACTACAAACATGATAGCCTTAAAGCTACTGCAAGAAATAATCGGGGGAAGGGAATTCGAATTAAGGTGAACAAGCAAGTAAAAGTTCCTCGTAACTTTCAAGACTTTCTTCGGGATAGTAAGAACAAACAAGAACTGTTCGAATTCCTGACATCCTATGTTGTTCTCATATCTACAAACAAGAAACTTGGTAAGTTAGTTGTATTAATAATTAATCCAGTATTAATGCTGAAATTTAATTTTCCAGGTTCATCTGTTGTCACTGTCAATTATTCAACTAGTTTCTACAAGATTGTGACCATGAAGAGGCAGATATGAGACTTGCTCTTCATCTCTTTGATGCTATTAACCATGGTGCCCGAAATATACTAGTACGCACAGTTGACACGGATGTCATAGTTATTCTCATAGGCCTGTTTTTTTACATTAACTCATCAGCTATTACTACTACTATATGGGTTGCTTTAGGCACTGGCAGAAATTTCAGGTATTCCAATATTAACAACATTGTCAACACACTGGGAGCAGACAAATCACAAGCACTGCCATTTTTTCATACATTTTCAGGTCGTGACACCACATCACAATTCCATGGAAAGGGGGAAAAAATCAGTATGGGATGCATGGAAGTCTTATCCCTGTATAACAGCTTCTTTTGCACAGATTTTCAGCAACCCTTTTAAACTTATAACTGCCCAGTCAGAAGTATTTAAAGCCTTAGAAAGATTTACCTGCATCATTTATGACAAAACTACAGAACATAGCAGTGTCAATGGCTTGCGACAGGAATTGTTTTAAAGACATTCGAAATTAATAGAAAACATTCCTCCTACTCAGGTAAAAAAAATTATCACTATAATATTCTGGTGTTACTTAATATCTCAATCTATTTTATAGGCAGCGTTACTTCAGCATTGTAAGCGAGCACTTTATCAATGTGGAATTTGGAGTCGAAGTTTACAGTGCCAGCAACAAGTACCTTCATCCGATGGTTTTGGCTGGAAGAATGAGCAAAGCTTATGGTGGCCAATATGGACACATTTACCTGAAGCAGAAAAAACAAGCAGGAAATTGCTGAAATGTGGCTGTAAAGCAGAACCCTTGTGTTCAAGAAAGTGTTGCTGTAAAGCTGCTGGTTTGCCATGCACTGGACTATGTCATTGTGGTGGAAATTGCTAGTTTTTTTTTTCTTTTTCTTTTTTTCTTTTAATGCAAGCTACTCCCTTATATTTTATTTCTATTGTGTTAAATGAGCTTGTATGAAGACATAACCTATTTATAACTTAAATATAAAAAATTTAATTTTCGCGTACAAAATTGTATCAATCGCGAATATTAAAATGTTCGCATATATCGTTAATTTTTTTTAACTATTTCCCCACACTTCATTAGTGTAGATCTCAGCCCAGGGAGCTATATTTCTGTGGCTACCACCCTGAACTCATTAATTGGTTGCTGTAGATTGTGTCTACAAAGTATTGTGCTTTTATCCACCCTGTAACAAAAAAATTACTTAGGTACTGGACTAATAGTACTAGTGTGTGCACAGTGTTTGGTGTTAGCACTATGTGTGTGCACAGTAATAGCACTATGTGCGTGCAGTGTTAGTACTATGTGTGTGCACAGTAATAGTACTATGTGCGTGCATGGTGTTAGTACTATGTGCGTGCACAGTGTTTGGTGTTAGCACTATGTGTGTGCACAGTAATAGCACTATGTGCGTGCAGTGTTAGTACTATGTGTGTGCACAGTAATAGTACTATGTGCGTGCATGGTGTTAGTACTATGTGCGTGCACAGTGTTTGGTGTTAGCACTATGTGTGTGCACAGTAATAGCACTATGTGCGTGCAGTGTTAGTACTATGTGTGTGCACAGTAATAGTACTATGTGCGTGCATGGTGTTAGTACTATGTGCGTGCACAGTGTTAGTACTATGTGTGTGCACAGTAATAGCACTATGTGCGTGCAGTGTTAGCACTATGTGCGTGCAGTGTTAGCACTATGTGCGTGCAGTGTTAGCACTATATGTGCGTGCATGGTGTTAGCACTATGTGCGTGCACAGTAATAGTACTATGTGTGTGCACAATGCTAGCACTATGTGCGTGCACAATGCTAGCACTATGTGCGTGCACAGTGCTAGTACTATGTGCGTGCACAGTGCTAGTACTATGTGTGTGCACAGTGCTAGCACTATGTGCGTGCAGTGTTAGCACTATGTGCGTGCACAGTAATAATACTATGTGTGTGCACAGTGTTAGTACTATGTGCGTGCACAGTAATAGTACTACGTGCATGCAGTGCTAGCACTATGTGTGTGCACAGTGTTAGCACTATGTGTGTGCACAGTAATAGTACTACATGCATGCACAGTGCTAGCACTATGTGCGTGCACAGTAATAGTACTACGTGCATGCACAGTGCTAGCACTATGTGTGTGCACAGTGTTAGTACTATGTGCGCGCATAGTATTACGTGCGTACAGAGTGTTAGCACTATGTGTGTGTGCACAGTGTTAGCACTTCGTGTGCAGTACTACTTCGTGAATGCAGTGTTAGTATTAGTATGTGTATGTACAATGATAACAGTAGTGCATGCCTAGAGACTTACCATTATTCTCTTCTTCAATCAAGAACACCAGAACCTCAGTACAGATAGAGGATTATATTTTCAGACGTAGGCGAGCCCATTTCTGTAAAAAAAAAAAAGATGCTCCCCGCGTTGTGCCAGATTTCCCCATAGACAGTCACATATACATTGTATTGGTTATGTGATAGTATTTAGCACTTCAACATTATATTGGCTTTCAACACAAACATGCACCATGGGTGGTGATGGTGGTAGGTGGGTACTTCCAAAAGGAGCACAACACAGTCCACCTTCATAAAAAATAAAAATAAAAATAAAAACCTGGCTTACTTTTAATAGCACTACGCTATTGCTACAACTTAATTAAGTCTTATTTCATGCAACATTGGCTTCCTCGTATGGCTTAGTGCATTTAAAACTTATTGTAGTTGGTAAAGGGTTTACTACAAGACGTACTCGATTCTTACCACAACCAATTAACTTTTGATTGTTATATAGTAATACCATCTTCATTAAAATTCTCATTAAGTCACCCCTGCCAGGGTTTCTTAAAGGATTTTTTTCTTGGGGGGAGGGGGAAGAGTTTAGGAAGGAGGGGGGGTCCACATGTTTGATTGATCACACCCAATTTTGCTGAAACCACACCCATTTAATTAAACATCGTCTCAGGTCTAGAATTAGTGACGACACCAATCTCGGAAGACTAATGTGTATTGCAATTGAAGGACCTCAATTAACTGAAGTGAACTTTCACCAACTATCAAACAACAAACTCACAGAATACCATTATAAATCATAACCACAGAATAAACATTAAGTAGTAAATATTATTAATTTATTTCATGAAATTCTGGGGGGGGTGGGGGGGGAAATCCCCGGGCGCCCCTACCTCTGTATGAAACACTGCCTGCTGCTTATAATGGGACTAGGAGCACTCTAGAGTTTAGTCACTTCCAAATGTTATCATTACGAGTACAAAATACACGCTGATGTAACTTACAGTGGTTGAGTTATCCGCAGATTCCCATCCTCATATTCTCTGCCGCCAATTCAATCTTCTCTCGCTCCGAGAGAGAAACTGTAGTAACTCGTTTTTGTTACGGATCGCTAATTTTGTCAGTTGCACCTATTCCTTTGGTGACACCGTACCTATTTTATGATATTTGGTATGGGTCACTTTTAATACAACGCTCAGTTGCACCTATTCCTTTGGTGACACCGTACCTATTTCATGATATTTGGTATGGGTTACTTTTAATCAACATACATGTACATAACATTTACACAACAAATCTAACAATATAATATAATGACAAATAAGTAAGTGATTAATAAATTATTATAATAAATAAGTAAATAAATAAATAAATAATAAATAAATATATTATAATATAAGTAAATATTTACATAAAGATTAATAATGAATAAATAAGAAATAAATAAATAATAAATAATTATATATAGATTAATAATAAATAATAAATAAATAAATAAAAAATAAATAAATACAATCTAATAAATATACAAGTAAATAAATAAACAAACAAATAAATAAATAAGTAAATTAATAAAATAAATAATAATAATTAATTAATAAATAAAAAGTAAATGTATAAATAAAAATACATAATAAATAGAAACATAAATAAGCAACATAAAAATAAATATATAAATATAAATAAATATAAATGAATATTATAAGTAAAAATACATATTATAGACCATCCTAAAATCAGGATATCATATTCATTTCTTTATTTTTGCCAAAGTGTTGTTAGTGAAGGCTCTAATAATTTCAATTTATTAAATGTTTTATTCATTTACTTATTATTTATTTAGTTGTTTGTGAGCTTGCTTGTCTATCAATTTATTTACTTACTCACTTATTTACTTATATACTTGTTTACTTATTCATTTATCTACTTATTATTCTTATTTATTTAGCTATTTACTTATTTATATATTTATTGGTTAATTATGTTTTTTACTTATTTATATTTCTTTATTTTTCTTTATTATTTACTTATTCATCTATACATTTGTTTTTACATTACTAGATATTTAAATTTTTATTAATTTATTTATATGTTTATAATATAATACATTTACTTATTTGCTTCTGTACATATTCATGTTATTTATATTGGTTTATGAAATATATATTATAATATTTAGTTTTCCTTTATTAATCATCATAGTTAACAAAGAGTTCTCCAATTTGTTACAATACATACACAATTGAGTTTACAGCTGAGTTAAAGAACACTTTGTCAATTACCATGTAAACTTCCACTTGAAGAGTTTACAAGCAATTTGCAGGGCCGTCCATTGTGAACTACTTGCACACTTTTTGGCAACTACTTGTAAACCTCGAACACTTGCTAACTCGTTGCTAACTTCAAGTTCAATACAATTCATCAATAAAGAGTGACAAGCAATAAAATTTAAAGAAAAAGAAATGAAATAAGATAATAAAATAAAAAAGAGTGACTTTTTATTAGGGATGGGGAAAAGCAACTAAAAACCCGAAGGAATATAAGAGTTGACTGAAAGAATAACTACAAGACACACACACACAAAAAAAGTGACTCTTTATTAGGGATCTACTGTACATGACCCACTATCTAATCTCCATTTGTTAGTGCTTGACTCCAACTTAGCCAACTTGATTCATCATACTCACCTAAATAATTGAGAAATTGTATATTGGCATAAATTCATGCTAAGTAAACTACATTAGCATACCTTGAAAGAACAGTTTTCTAAGAAAAACATGAGCTGTTTGCTCCACAACTATTGCATGATAATCTATATGATTATTACTTTGCAAATATATAATCATGATAGCCAATTGCCTAAAATCAAATTTGCTTGGCGTCCAGTTTTGTGTTCGGTCTTCGTTCTCAGTAAGTAAGTACATATTTGATATTGCATATTGTTTAGGCTCTTCTCCCACTAATCTACGCCTTTCCAAATCTATCAAAACTACCTCATCAGTATCTTCTCGAAAACAAATGTTTTCGATCCTCACATCATTGTGAGCATAGCCTGATCTGTGAAGATTCAGAAGTGCTTTAACTGTCCCATCTACTAAACCGATCAAGAGGTTGACAGAAGTAGAAATTTCCTTTTTTGTGAGATGTGATCTCATTTGTGATCTCATTTGTGAATACTTATAAAACCATTTAGACAAAAACATAATAACATCAGTAGGATATACTGAAAGCCGTGCTTTCTCAGCTTCATGCAATAAGTAAGACTGAATCTCATTGTCCATGAGAGAGTATTTGTAATAACAACGATTAGTGGGATCATGTATGACGACAGAAGTCCTGATTTTACTTGGAAAGCGTAGCGGTCAAATTTTTGTCTAATTCGGTCAGAAGAAATGGGAAATGTAATAGCTTAATGGATAATGAACACTGCTTGTGATTTGCATTAAGAATGAATTTTCCAGTGTGTTCGGTCTTTATTAATAGTATGTTGTCTTCTTTCCTGCAGGTGTCACTCATCAAATGGCTCTAACAGAATATTTTAGCCGGCATAGCACCCGTGTATCCGTAAGAGACACTACTGCATGTTTCTTGCCACGATTGAATGCATCAAATGCCAGCAAGTCATTACATCAAGCAGTGCCGGGAGTTCTAGAATTCCAATTAACATGCGAACACTTGTATCCACTCTATACAATAGTTGATTTATTTACAGGAGTTGATCTCAGCATAGTTACACGTGACAATAAGCATAAAAAATTAGCAAGACTTCTTCAGCGACAAATTCTGGATCCAACATGTGACATTGATACTGACGTTAGTATGGGTGATGCAGCAAAAACCTCATTAATATCTAGTGGCTTACAGAAACCTGATGTAGTACTTTTTACGATTGTAAACGGTTTACGCCATCCAGTTGTATTAATAGAGGTGGAATCAAATAGTGATGTTTTGAGCACATCGAACAAACTTGCCAATGGCATTATGTATCAAATTATATATTTGAGAAACACTGAACAAACCATAAGTACCTTGAAGGGGTTTTTCGTTCCTGTTAGAGACGGAAATGCAGAAGAAATTACTGTTAAATTTGACGAAAATAATCTTCAATTTGATTGTGAAAGGATCCCTGTTACGGTAACAATTTGCAACTTGCTCATTTTGTTTGTATCATCCACTACACTTCGCAGCCATGCCAGTTTCTCCAACTGCCCCAATCAAGTGCAGAGGCCCTCACCCAGTGAGAAGTGCACAACATTATAAACTTTTCTTTATTCGCAGTACAGTGCGATACTTTTTTGTCCAGCCAAATTGGATCCATACCTTTGGATCCATACCTTCATATTATGTCTACATGTTATTTTGCTATTCACGTATTTCACGTATTCAAAATTTAAAATTACCACAAACCACTTAGCTAGTGGTTTAGTAAAAGTGTAGCTAAACATGGTTCATTACTAGTCTTATGCCAAATAACAACAATAATAATGTTAGTAGCAACAAAGCATGCTTACTCGTGGTGCAACTTAGGGAGACTCCATCACTGAGGCTGTCCAATGAGTCTTCCAGTTTATACTAGACTAATTATAAGGTAATGTCAAATTATGTCATGATTTGTTGGTACTAACTTTGTTAGATTTTGACATAAGACTACTTGTGAACCAATTGTTTAGCTACATTATTGCAAAGGCACTAGCTAAGTGATTGTGGGAATTCAAATTTTGAATTTTGAAATTTAGCTATTTATGATTGATTGGGAGCCCCAATAACGTTACTCCCAACCGTGGCAGGATTGGCCCCGTTAAGTCCTAATGACGTATGGAAATCTAGCTGTTCGCGTGACCTCTGATACGCAAGGTCTACTACTACACTAGCCCAAAAGCATGCACTCCCCTCTTTGACAACAAGCGAGGTTTAGGATACTTAACGACAAAAAATAGAGTAATTACATTTACTTAAGTAGACTGCACAATGATATAGAACCAGTGGTTTTCAGGCTTATGAATAACATTATGTGTGGAAAGGGTCGACACTAAATGATAAGTCTGTGTATGCATTGTGAGGTGACAATTAGAGGTAATGATTGAGTTTGTTCTTCTACTGTTCTTGGACGTAGTCCTGAACATCCTCCCGGGCGGCGAGAACTCGAGCTTGATCTTGTTGGTCGGTTGCTGGTGGCCGACCATTCTCCGGGGCGGCTGGAGAAGAAGGACGGGGGTCCTCTGTCATGACGCAGGGAATCAATCTGTTGACCGCCCTGGTGATGGATTTCCCGTGGCAGAGAAGATCCACAGTTCGGACGACTTTGTCTGGTCCTGGATAGATCTTGATAATCTTTGCGATGGGCCATGTGCGGTGTTGGAGTGTCTCATCTTTGACGAACACAACATCGCCTATCTTTACGTTGGACTTGGCAGCTGTCCATTTCGTGCGATGGTGGAGTGATTGGAGATAGGTGGTAGACCAGATTTTCCATAGATCTTGTGAAAGTCTCTCCGTCAGCCTCCATCTCCTGAGGTTGGAAATCTTGGCATTACTGGACTGATGGATGAGTGGGGCTTTCATGGGTCTCCCGATCAAGAAGTGTCCGGGAGTGATGACAAGTAGCTCCGTGATGTCGTCTGTGTGACCTGGTGTCAGCGGGGTGGAGTTGATGATTGCTTCAGCCTCCGTGAGAGTTGTGTAAATCTCATCAAAGGTCATACGATGAGGAGAAACAGACTTCCTTAGGGCGACTTTCATACGTCTCACAGCAGCTTCCCATAGTCCACCGAAGTGAGGTGTCCGGGGAGGGATATTGTGCCACTCAAAGCGGCTGTCTTGGCTAAAGTGAGAGATGGCAGTCTTGGTGTCTTTGTTCTTGAGGAAGCTTGACAACTCGGCGAGATCGGCTTTGGCGCCCACGAAATTGGTGCCATTATCGCTGAACACATGGGCTGGGACTCCTCTTCGGTTGATAAACCTTCGGAACGTGGCAAGAAATTCCTCAGTGGAGAGCCCTTTACAAAGGTCGAGATGCACTGCCTTGGTCGTGAGGCAAATGAAAACAGCGACATACACCTTCAAGTAGGACGGTTTTCGAAGCTTGTCGGATTTCATAGTCAAAGGACCGGCAAAATCAATGCCCACTAGAGCGAATGGGGGTGCTGGGGTAGTCCTGCTGGTTGGCAGTAGTCCCATCTGGTACGACAATGGATTGGCATACGCACGTTGGCATGTTGGGCAGTTCCTGGATAACTTCTTAACGAAATTTCGAAGTCCAGGGATCAGGAACTCTTCTGTGAGAATTGCGATGAGAGCAGAAGTTCCTGGGTGTCCATGGTGGACGTGAAGAGTAGAAATCAGCAGTTGTGTGAGCTGACTCTTGATTGGGAGATATGTGAGACTCTTGGGATTTCCCGATGGCAGTCTGACTCGGCAGAACACGACCAGGGTGCCTGACTTGTCGATGGCTGTCTGGAGCTTGGCCAGTGGGTGAGATTTAGGAGGTAGCTGTCCAGACTTGATTCGGGTGAGAACTTCAACATCCTGACGTTGTGCTGTGTTGTATAGAGCCATCCTTGCTCTAACAACCTCTTCCCCGGCGAGAAGAGAATCCCTCTTGCGGTCAGCGTTCGAAGGTCTGGCATTCTTGGTGAATCGAAACATCCAAGCTACTACACGAGTGAGCTTGAAGAAGGACGAGTAGTTCTCAGTGAAGGATGGTGGTGGTGTTGAGATGATGAGGCAGGTAGTCTTGATCCCAGGTGGATCCTTGACAAGTACCTTGAGTATAGGCGGCCACTCTGTCGGTGGTAGGCGTAACCATGGAGGTCCAGTCCACCACAACGTAGAGGCGATGAGATGAGTGGCTAGGATTCCCCGGCTGAGAAGGTCGGCTGGGTTCTCCTTTGTGTTGACATATCTCCAGTGTGAGGCGTGGAGATGTTGATTGATGGCAGTGACGCGGTTTGCCACAAAGGTATGAAGTCGGTGGGGTGGAGTGTCGATCCAGTGAAGTGTGATGGCTGAATCAGACCAAGCGTACTGTTGAGATACAGGGATGCTCAGTAGCTTGCCCACGTGAGAGATCATCTTGGCCAGGAGTAGAGCAGCAGTGAGTTCTGCCCGAGGGATTGTCATGGGCTTGACTGGTAGAACTTTTGCTTTGGCTGTGACCAAGGATGTTGTGGTAGATCCATCTTCTTGAACGACTCGAAGATAAATCACTGCTCCGTATGCAACCGAGGAGGCATCCGCGAATCCATGGAGAGAGGCGAAGACGATTGTGCAGTCGGATTGGATGTATCTCCTGGCAATGGAGTGGTTGGTGATGAGAGTCAAGTGAGATAACCATTCATTCCAGCTGTCGAGAACGTCTTCTGGAACTTCGGTGTCCCACGGGATCCTTCGTTTCCAGAGGGATTGGAGTAGGATCTTGGCTGGAATTATGGCAGGTGCAAACAGACCCAAGACGTCGAATACTTGAGCTGTGACCGAGGCGATGACTTTCTTTGTTATCTTGGCAGGGCAGTGAACTGGGGTGGCAATGTGAAGCGAGTCTTGCTTGAAATCCCAGTGGATGCCCAGGGCTTTCTTGTATTCAGCAGGAGATGAGATTTGCAAGTTGTCAGATTCCTGTAGGTCGAGAGGAATGAGTGACTTGACTTCGTTGGAGTTCGATCTCCACTTGCGTAGAGTCATGCCTGCTGACTGAAGAAGCATGGTGAGCTGCTGATGAATGTAGTTGACTTCATCAACTGTGTCGGCTCCAGACAGTAGGTCATCGACGTAGAAATTCTCTCGAATATTCTTAGCAGCAACTGGATAGGACGACTCATGGTTGTCTGCCAACTGTCGGAGGACCTGGGTGGCGATGAAAGGTGAGGTTCTGACTCCGAATGTGAGACGCGTCATCCGGAACTCCTCTAGACGACCAGATTCATTCCTCATGAAGAATCGGTGTAGGTCCCTGTCATTGGGATCGAGCCAGACTTCTCGAAACATCTTCGAGATGTCGGCTGTGATGGCAAACTTGTGATGGCGGAATTTGATGATGATATCCGCTAGCAGAGGGTAGAGGTTCGGGCCTGTGAAGAGTGTGTCGTTCAGCGAGATGCCCGTTGAGGTCTTGGCTGACGCATCGAAGACCGCTCTGCACTTTGTCGTAGTCGAACTCTCCTTGAAAACTCCTTGTATGGGAAGGAAGTAGGTGGGGGTGTTGGAGAGCTGACGGCGAGGAACTTGCTCAGCGTGTCCTAAAGTGACATACTCCGAGAGAACAGCCTGGAATTCCTCCATCTTGCCTTTCTTGGTGAGAGACTTCTCGCTGGCAAGGAACCTCTTGATGGCTTGAGGTCGAGAATCCCCGAGAGTTGAAGGATCGAGTTTCTTGGGGAGGGTGATGATGAATCTTCCATCTGGAGCTGTGCGGTGAGTCCGGGCGAAGCGATCCATCGCTTGTTGATCATCTGGAGATAGATCTGGAGCTGGGTCGACTTTATCCATCTCCCAGAGCGTGCTGAGAGTATTGTCGAGTTCTTCATCCTGAGTTTGGACTAGGAACATTGGTGGCTTGTCATGTTTCTTCAGAGGTCCAGAGATGGTCCAACCGAAGATGGTCTTGGTGAGGCCGAGACCGAGATCCTTGTGGTCCATTGTGTGGGCTAGGACACACTGTCTTCTTCCTTTGTTGCCCAGGATAATGTCGATGTGACCACCTAAGTCGGGGTCAGCCAGTGTGAGATCCTTGACGACCGGGTCGCTGATGATCTGATGTAGGTTGCCAGGAGTAGCCGTGGTAGGAATCTTGGAAACGACAAAACAATCGATATCCATGCTGGCGTTGGTGTTGTGGGCTGAGGAGAGAATGACATTGACTTTCTGAGTACACACGAAAGTGCTGTCTGCACTGGAGAAGGTATGTTTGGCAGGCTTGCATTTGAGCAGCAGATGAGATGCTAGTGCTTCTGTGACGAAAGATGCACCAGATCCAGAGTCAAGGAGGATTCGAGATGTGGCGTGGCGAGGTCCAGCCTTGGCGATAACCATTGCTGTATCCACGAACTCGGTATCGTCGGAGGGCATAGCTTCTATGAGACTAGCAGCTATGTTCTCAGAAGTCTGGCTCTCTTCCTGCTTGACACGATGGAGCATGGTGTGATGCTTCAATTTGCAGGATCGGCAGGTGTACTTAGACGGACAGTTCTTCTGTGTGTGTCCATTTGCAAGGCAGTTGAGACAGAGTTTCTTGTCTCTGACGATAGAATTTCTCGTTTCCACATCTTGGTCAGAGAAGGCAGGGCAACGAACGAGGTTGTGTCGATCCCCGCAGTGAGGACATTTGAGAGGTGAAGACTTCTTGTCCTTCTTGGCGGCCGTGTGCTCATTCTTGACGGTGAAGGAACTGGCAAATGATGGGCTGTCTGACGAGTCGATGGCGTCCGGTGGAAGACGAACTTGAATACCTTCGACGAATTCAAGCAAATCGTCAAGGGTGGGCAGGGAAGCCTTGGCCCCCATGTGGCGGTCCCACTCCTCTCTGAGTTTGCTTGAGAAGAGCTGTTTGGCATACTGAGCCAAATAAGTTGACAGAGAGTCGGAAGCTATGGAGGTGATCTGGTAGTAAGGCCGGAAGATCTTGTCATGTAGATCGGCTAGGCTCTTCTTGGTCATCTCGAAGTGCCCACCCTTGGTGATTGTAGAGACCAGGATGGGGTAGATGACATGAATACTCCCGAAATGACGTTTGAGGTCTCCCATGGCTTTGTCATAATCGACTCCACCAGAGGAGTGTTGGTTGACCAGATCCTTGGCTTCCTTCGTTGTCATGGCGTTGTTGAGAAGAGTCGTTTTCTCAACTCCCGAGAGGTGCTTTCCACGCTTGGAGATGACGTTCTCGAACATGGTCTGAAACGTTAGCCAAGAAGCAGGTTTCCCGTTGAACTTGGGAAGATCTATCTTCAGGGCTGGCTCCGAAGGTACGTGCACAATGGGTGTGGCGGATGAGGTTGAGGAGGCAGAGTCGTCTACTGCTTCCAAGGCTTTGGAGATGGATAGGTTGAGGTCCACCTTGCCTTCCTTCAGCTTGGTGAAGGCGGCAGAGAGTCTATCATCTGAGAACACAGGGGCAGCAGACTGATAGAGCTCCTTGAACTCCTGATTGAAGCTGGCAACGTTGTCCATGTGATGCTTGGAGGTGACGGCTGTGTCGATCCTGAGTAGTTCCAGTTCGTTTATCAGGTAGTTGCATTTGGCATTCACATCATATGTGAGTAGGGCCAGGTTGGCGTCAGAAACGAGCTTGTTCATGGCTGAATCGAAGCGTTCAGCCTCTTTCTGCTCGGCTTCGAGTTCAACTGGGCTGTCTGCCAGATGAGCCTCGATGCGGTCCTGGAGACTTGACTCGCTCTCCAGTTGGCGGTAAACGTCCTTGAGGGACTGCTCCAGGTCTGCCTTGATGAGTGACCTGAGGTTGGCGTCAAAGTAGCTAGCTACCTTCTTCTGAAGTCTAGTAATCTGGCCTCTTCGAGTAGCTCTCTGTCTCTTGAGCTGTTCGATGTTGACGTCCTCCATCGTGACTGTACAGTGCTTGGAAGAAAATATGACGAGGTGACTATGAGAGTCGGCGAGGTGATGATGACGATAGCTTCCGCGCAAAGTTGTAGTCCGTGACCCAGGAATAACTCGGGTGAATGACGGTAGACAGACTGGGGCCTGCACAGACCGATGAACATACAAGACTGAGAGAGAATATTGAGGTGACATCTTAGTGGTGAAATCTATTTCTCTCAGTCGTGAAATGTCCAAAGGGCACAGATCACCAACTGTGTGTGGATGGCAGTTGACTGTATTTGGCTGGCAAAGTATCGACGGGTCGATGGACCAATGATTGGGAGCCCCAATAACCTTACTCCCAACCGTGGCAGGATTGGCCCGGTTAAGTCCTAATGACGTATGGAAATCTAGCTGTTCGCGTGACCTCTGATACGCAAGGTCTACTACTACACTAGCCCAAAAGCACGCACTCCCCTCTTTGACAACAAGCGAGGTTTAGGATACTTAACGACAGAAAATAGAGTAATTACATTTACTTAAGTAGACTGCACAATGATATAGAACCAGTGGTTTTCAGGCTTATGAATAACATTATGTGTGGAAAGGGTCGACACTAAATGATAAGTCTGTGTATGCATTGTGAGGTGACAATTAGAGGTAATGATTGAGTTCAATTAACAGTTCTGACTTTGTTCTTCTACTGTTCTTGGACGTAGTCCTGAACAGTAAGAATCCAGTTTTTACAATAACAAAGTAATACATTGTTAGTTATGTACACAGATATAATTAACCTACCGGTATATAAGATTCCACTGTCACAATAAAGGAGTGAAGTGATATGTTTTGGTTGTATTATTTTCAACATGTATTCTTCCATAGAAAATGGTAGCAGAGCTACTTTGAACGAACCAAGGACACCCTTCAATTGTGGCGGCTGCTTAGCACTTCTTAAGAGAAGATATCTGAGAACGCACAAATGCATATTGTCTAAAGCTGCTTTGTTTATTCTTGTATGGGTTTTTCTGGCCCACTTAACTTTCTGGTTTACTTCATCTGGATATGCAATAGTGGTTAAATAACTCAATCTTACTAGCTCAGAAAACATCAATTTCTACTTCCTCAATATCCGTACACTGTCATACCTATATTTTACCCTCTAGCTGGATATTTGGCGGATATCAAGTTTGGTCGTTTTGTAACAATTCTAAGAGGTACCTACTCACTGATAGTATTTTTCATAATTTTCAGTATTATGCTACTACCAATACTTTACCTGTCACATCAAAATCTGCCAGGTTTTCCCCTCTACTTCTTAACTTTTATACTAAGCATATTGTGTCTACTTGTAATAACAGCTTTTGCCACAATAAATGCCAATTTCATTCAGTTTGGAATAGATCAGCTCCATGACTCACCGGAGGGTCATCAAAGTTTATTCATATACTGGTACTCCTGGACTGTCCAGGTCACTCTATTTATTTCACAGGCCACACAATATTTTCTCCTCACCTACACTAAACCACAATATTTTCTTATAACATTTTTTCCTCTCATCGTTCTACTGATTGGATCGCTATATATTATTAAAAAGAGGACACATTATTTCATAGACAATGCTAGACTAAATCCTTACAGACTTATCTGCAATGTGACCAAGTTTGCTCGTCGCCACAAAGTCCCAATTCGGCGCAGTGCCTTCACTTTCTGTGAAGATCGTTTGCCTTCAGGATTTGATTTGGGCATGGACAAATATGGCGGTCCATTTACTATGGAACAGGTGGAAGATGTAAAGGCATTTTATGGCATATTGAAGGTTTTGTTATCATTAGGTCCTGTGTGTGCATTGAATGATGTTGAAAGACTGTATGATTTCAGAAATGACACAAACTTTTATTTCAACTCTGTTTCTCATGGACTCATAGTTGTAATAATACCATTGTACGTGTATCTTGTTCGTCCATTCATTCGCTATTATTCACCAAGAATGCTTAAGCGTATTGGATTAGGAGCCATTTTTAATTGCTTGTATTTGCTTGGTTCTTTATTACTAATAGAAGTTGCTGTATACATTTTACATGGTAGAGTGAAGTGTCTGTTAGGATTTATAATATTTTCAACCAATAGTACTTAAAGCATTAATCCTTATTATGGCTATTTTATGATAATTCCTAAGATTGGAATGGCTTTATCAATTCTTCTAATTCAAATTTCTTTGTATGAGTTTATCTGTGCCCAGAGTCCCAACTCTATGAAGGGTTTTCTAATAGGTCTTTCATTTGCCATTAGCAGTATACTACAAACAGGTTTTCATAGTCTTCTTGCAGTCATTTCACAAGTTCAAACTTCATACATCGACTGTGGAGCCATCTACTACCTCTTTTGTATCTGTCTGGCACTCATAAGTTTTTTGACATTCACGTATATAGCAAGAAAGTATCAGTTTCGAAAAAGGGAGGATATATGTCCAGTGCACCAGTTTGCTGAAGAGTACTGGTCAAGAAGAATTCCAAGATAATTGATGATGGAGCAAATTTTGGTGTTGGGACAATAAAGCAAATCAATTTATAGGAATATCATGAAGTGTTGTTTCAACTGTATGCATACATAATGCCACATATTGTAATAATGCCACATATTATAATATTGTCACTTCACAATTTCTTTCTCAGACTTTTTTTTTTTATGTATTCTCTTTTTTTTCACATGCTTTTTTTTTAAACAACACAGAATGAAAAATATTTGGTCGCCACTGGGAATCGAAATCCAGCACCGCTTGCTCAACACACAAGCGCCTGCCACTGAGCTATGACAACCAGCCAGCACAAGCACTTGCTATGCTAAAGTAGCTAAGCGATTGCCATGTTCTGAAATAGTTAGATACTAACCGAGGAATAGGCCTCGGTTGCTAGGCGCGTTAAACTTACTTCCGCTATAGAGCTATTTCATCACGTGACCTTGGTGGCGTTAACGCACACGCGCAAATTAGCTGGTGTACAGGTGTTCTTGGCGAGTGAAGCCATGGAACTTTCAAGGTACGCTGAAACACTTTCAGGTGGTGCCAAAGAGTGATATCTAGATAAGATAAACCTTCTAAGAGGCAGGGATCCCTTTTGTGGACCTCAGGGGGAGAGTACTGATTGTGTGCCACCAGTAGAAGCAAGTGATCTTGTGGCATACCTGGTTCTCACAACTAGTTTCTTGACTGCTAAGCAGTTCAAGGCTTACAAAGGCTTGGAATCATACAATCAATTTGTGTGTGGATGGGTGAAGGATGTTCAGGTATGGAGGAATGAAGAAAAATATGTAGCAAGTGGAAAAGTAAGTTAAGAATACTTAATACAAATATATGTGACATGAGTAAATAACCACTTTAGATTCGTCACTCCCAACGATTCAATGAGGCCCCATTAAAATGCTGGATTATTATTGAATACAGTGGGGAAATATGCTGTGTACATTGTGACTGTATGGCAGGTTTGAGTGAAACATGTACCCATATTAGTGCTGTTCTCTTCTATTTGGAAGCATTACATCGATTGAAAGGTACTGAAACTTGCACACAGCAAAGATGTGAATGGATAATGCCAAAATTTAAAAAAAACATGGACTACCTCCCAATTGAGCAGATTGACTTTACCTCTGCTAAAGGTAAAAAAAGGAAGCTGGATGAAGTAATTGACAGCAATAAATTACCGGAAATAAGTTCTGTATCAACACCAGATGTAGTACTTAAAGTCCCTACGAAGAAAGTAAAAGATTCTTTTTATAAAGAATTAAGTCAGGCTGGTACTAAACCAGCTATTTTATCTTTGATACCGGGATACTCTAGTACTTATGTCCCCAAAACATTCCTTCCTGAATTTCCCTTACCCCTTACTGCACTGTATGATCCAAATTGTTTGAAATTGAGCTTTGATGAACTCCTAAAAAGTGTGATTCAATTGAAATTGTTCTGACATCAGATATGGTCAAGTTGGTTGAGAAAGAAACCAGAGAGCAGTTTAAATCTAAGCTTTGGTACAAATATAGATCAGGACGAATAACCGCTTCTAAAATGAAATCTGCCTGTCGTACAGACCCTGCACAACCATCCCAAAGTTTAATTAAACAAATATGTTATCCTCAGTCATTCACATTTAGAAGCAAACCTACTGATTGGGGGTGCAAACATGAAGCCTCTGCTATAAGTCGCTATGAAACACAAATGAAGGTATTACATGCTGATTTCAAAGTAGCTAATAGTGGACTAATTCTCAACGGCCAGTGGCCATTTTTTGGTGCAACACCTGATAGCAAGATATCATGTACATTTGTGGGACAGGATATGTGGAAGTTAAATGCCCCTATTGCCACAGAGGTGAAAGTATTGAGTGTGCTGTAGAGGATAAAAAGTTCTGCTTACAGAAGAAACCTGATGGTAATCTACAGTTAGATCGTTCACACTCATATTATTATCAAGTCCAAACACAACTGTTTGTTGGAAATGTAGATTATTGTGACTTCTGTGTATGCACTTTTTCACAAGATGGCCAGAACAATTTGTACATTGAGCGTATAAATAAAGATCAAGAATTCTGGGACACTTGTGTACAGAGAGCAGAACATTTTATTAGAACAAGCATTCTTCCAGAATTGCTCGCAAAATGGTACACTCGATCAAATAAAATTTATGCCATAGCATTTGATACTCCTGGTTCAAGTAAAGAAGGCTCCAGTAACTGCATGGAGAAATTATATTGTTACTGCAACCAACCAGAAAGTGGTGATATGATAGGTTGCGACAACGTGGACTGTCCTATTGAATGGTTTCATTTTGAATGCTTGAAAATAAAAAATGCTCCAATTGGACAATGGTACTGCCCTGACTGCCGAAAGCTCCCACAGTTTACTAAAAAAAAGAAAAGAATAACGTAACATTTTATATTTACTGAAGCTAGCTAACTGAAAACCATTGTCACAGATTATGTAAATTTTATTGACTAAGCTATTCTATTATCATCTCACGTAATAATATTAATTTTTTTATGATAATTTTAATGTTCAATGCAAATTTTGTTTTTGAATAACCAAAAAGAAATACAAGACAACAAAAAGCAATAAACAAATGTTAAATGACAAAAATTGCAACAAATTCTAGTTTAATGTCAACAATTATTCAAAAGGCACTATGGAGTCACATATGTTACATAAAGCACAACACACACAATGTTATCAATTAGAGGTGGCTGGCTTTCCCTTTTATGAACATAATGAATGGGCAGAGTAGACTGCAAGATAGAATATTTCTGGCGTATCATTCCAATTACTCTCTCCACGTGTATCCGTACATTGGCAATGCTACGAGTGTCATGCACTACCATTGCTGAAAGTTGTGAGTGACTCTTGGTAAATGCAGGAATGTGAAGGCTAGCCTGCATCATAGCAACAGAATCAGAAATACTGAACCCCCTATCTGCCAAAACAATGTCATCAGGAATCAAATGATCTAGTACACCACAATGGTCAGTAATATGTCTGTCACTCACGCGACCACCCCATGCTTTGGACACATATGAAATTACACCTTGGGGACAAATTCCAACTAGTATTTTAACAGTGTTGTGGTGCTTGTAATTTGACCATGTACAAGCACGGGCATGAAGATTTGATGGCCTTTCCAAAAATATCTCAAAACAGTCAATGATGATGGCGACCTTCTTTCCAAAAGATTCTTGAAAACAAATTAGCATTGTCTCCATTAGAGAGTCACGATTGGGCCAAAAAATAAGATGACATAACCTGTGACTCATAATGTTTATCCATTTTGAAAATATTCTGGGTACAGTTGAAAAGGATACACCAAACCGGTACGCCTAATCTTGCATTTGAGAATTCAAACGAAGCTTCATAAGTACCATTATAAATTCCTGATAAGGTGTAAGCTTGCAATGCTTGTGATGTGCAAGAGCTGGTTCAATTAGATTGAATACTGCTTTAAGAATCTTACTGTTTGGTAGTCCAGTGTAAAATTTCACCTGTTCATCTGGTATCCCAGTGTCTTTGAAGAATGCAGGTAAGCTGACTATCTTTGAACAAGTTTGAGATGCTGAAACTTCTGGGAAATCACTTGTCTGAGTGAATGCATCCTTGACTACATTAAATTCAACTTGAGTGCTAGCATGAACTACTGTAGTAGATTCCTGAATGGGCATTTCATCTGGAATATCTGAATGAGCAGCCATCACAGAGTCACTGGTACCTTTCTGTAAGGAATCATCCTTGTGTGTGTGGGCTCCCAAGAGGGGAAGCCCACATGTGTGCAGAGGGGAAGTCCCCAAGAAAGCAAGCAGAAGCAGGCACAGCCCTGCTAACATTAAACATTTTAGCAGTTAGTCGCACATTGCCCAGATGGGTCGATGTTTGTCATTGTGTGGTGTTGTGAGTCATGTATGGAAATGTTGTATGTGCCGTGTTCTGATTGGTTGTTTCAAATGTTGTATGTGCCGTGTTCTGATTGGTTGTTTCATTGCCGTGGGTGGCTAAGTATAAAGCTGCCCACTATCAGAATTGTAAAGTAGTCTGTCTAATATCAAGTTATCTACAACACTACTTGTGCGCTCCGGCGTCAGGCAGATTCTGGTGGCAGCGAGTATAAGCTGTCCACTGATAAGTGCGCGACCCGACGTTCCTAGGAGCCTAGGGCCCACAGAATTGGTGGCAGCGGTGGGATCCAAGAAGGAGACGTCCCGACTGGATCCAACGAACCTACAGCGAGTAACCCGACAAGCACGAGTGCGGTTGGACGCTCATCTTGGTCTGCGGATCGAACGAATCAGGAGCAGAGACTCCACTACCCTTTTGTCCGAGGACGAGAGAAGAATTGCGACCCAGCTTCGGCTGCGGATCAGACCCAGCTCACCTTGTTGAGACAGGAGGAAGAGCTTCACCAACCTTCCGGCTAGCGGCTGAGGGAGGACTGAAGTTGCGAGGAGAGACGAGGATCGGAGTCCCTGACGAGTCAGAGGAGCTTCGGCTGACCCTGAGAGATTGTGTTGTGAACTTGTTGTTCCGTGTGTGTTCTTTTTTTTTGTGATTTACCTGTAACCGATTGAGGAGTGGTTGTTTCTAATATTTTTCAGTCACCGTCACATATTTTCCTTTCGTGTATTTAGGCACCGACGGAGGCAAGGTTCGCTTGCCTTCCATGACTGAACCCGGACACCCAGGGGGAAGGCGGAGGACCAAAAAGTTGCCCGCGGTGGACTCGGGTGGAACTACCTATCGTCCGTCGTGTTGCCCAGTTGTTTCTGAGAGATCGCCCTATCCTGTGCGGGCTGCTGAGGTCCAATACAAAGAGGATTCAGACGAAGAGAAGGAAGAGGGACGGTTGGACGGTAGAGAAGGTGAGGAAAGAATGGCTAGGAGGCCAGAGGAGACGGATTTGGGTGCCTTGATGAGGTTGATGATTGAGAGAGATGAAAAGTGGAGAGAAAGGGACGAGGAAAGAAGGAGAGAAAGGGAAGAAGCGGAAGGGAGGAGAATAAGAGAGGAGACGGAGTGGAGAAGAGAGGAAGAAGAGCGGCGACTAGCCAGAAGAGAGGCAGAAGAGAAGGTTAAGACTAGGAAGGAGTTATTGCAGGAGAAGTTGAAAGGATTAGGAGTGTATAAGGAAGGGAATGAGTTAGTGGCGTATTTGGACAAGTTTGAGCGGATTATGAGAGAGAGTGAAGTGAGTACGAGCGACTGGGCTGAGAGATTGTACCCCAGGTTGCCCGAACGGTTGTGCGAGAGAGTGGCCCAAGCCCGAGACAATGGGGTGGGTTACGACGGGGTCAGAAGAGTGCTGCTGAAGGCAGCGGGAGAGACCGCCATTACGTATGGCAATCAATTGTTTGAAGTGTCGAGTGAGTTTTTTAAGAGTTTGAATGCGGGAGGCATAATGGAGTGGATAAAGAGGATTGCGTGTGGGGTGTGCCAGGGGTGCACCAGTGTCGAGGATTGTGCGTTAGCTATAGGCTTAGCACTGTTGAGAAAGGTTTTGCCCCAGAGCGGGAAGGCCTTCTTAGAGTCTAGAAAAGTGAAGGATTGGGATGATTTGCGGGAGTCCGTTGAGGACTGGATGTCTGGGCGCCAGAAGGGAGATTTCTGGAAACCCTTAGGGGGAGGGCCCAGCGAGAGTAGCGGTAGACCCTTTCGTGGGAAGGAGGGTGGTTATGTGAAGGAGTACAGTGCCCAGAGTAGGGGCGAGAGAGAGAGAGTCAGTGGTGCTAGTGGGTACCTGACTTGTTTTAACTGCGGTGAAAGGGGACATAGGTCCTCCGAACGTAAGAGAGAAAGGAGGTCGGGTGGATATGGAAACAGGCCCCCGACGTGTTATAGTTGTGGGAAGGTGGGGCATAGGAGCCCCGAGTGTACGGAGAAAAAGAGTGCAGTGCCCGTGAAGAGAGAGGGAGCCCCCAAGAAAATGTCAACTCTTTGGAGTTCCAAGTCGGGGAGGTCCGGTATTGTGGCGTACGGGCTAGTGAATGGAGTGAGGGCAGAGGTCCTGATAGATTCGGGAGCCGAGTTAGGTTCCGTTCCCAAGGCATTAGTGCCTAAGAATGTCGAATTGTGTAATGACGTGCGTGTGAAGGGCTATGGAGGTCCTGAGAGAACGTGCCGGAGTTTTATGTGTGAGTTTGAGATAGGAGGTTATAGGAAAGTGGTGAGAACCCTGATAGACGAGAGTGAGGTGCAGGGTGTTTCGTGTATTGTGCCATTTGTGGTCATGAATGCAGAGGAGGTCGCGGCCTATGCCGGCGCGATCCGTGAATATGAGTCGGCCAGAGTTGCCGAGGTTCAGGTGCTGACTAGGAGTATGGTCAGGAAGGAGAAAGAGTTAGACAAAAATGAGGAAAGTGTCAGGGTGAGAGATTTGTGTGGGGAGGTAGTTTCCGAGGGGAGCCGAGTGACCGACCCGTGGCGGGAAGCTAGTAGCCAGCCCGACCCCTTAAATAGGCCTGAAGAGAGGAGTAAGGTGGGGAAGGGACAGGGGGTGGATGAGGCAGGGCTTCGGCCCGACGCCGACGAACCCCAGGTGAAGGAGAGTCCTAAGCTGAGTGAGAGTGAGGGGCTAGAGGAGGGAAGTGCGACCTTCCTGGAGGAGTTGTCGTCGGGGCATCCGAGCGACGTTGAACTGCTTTGAGAAGCAGAGAGGATTGGACCTGTGAAAGAAGGAAAGGATAGAGAAGAGTTTGAGAAGGAAGTAAGAGAAGACGATAGTCTGAGAGAGTGGAGAGAATTAGCTGATAGAGCCGAGAGAGGATTTGCGTGGAAGAAGGGTATGCTTGTGAGGGGAATGTATGTTACGTGGGAAGAATACAGAGACGTGCTGGTCTTGCCTAAAAGCTATAGGGATGGAGTGAAGGTGCTTGGGCATGACAAGAGTGGCCACCTGGGGGCGGAGAAAGTAGCTAAGATGGTGGGACGACACTTCGTCTGGCCCGGGATGGTTAGGGAGATTGCAGAGTACTGCAATAGCTGTAGATTGTGTCAAACTAGGAGCAAACATAGGCCCAGGAGAGCGCCGAATGTAAGGTGACCCGTCCTGGCCGAGCCCTTTGAGAATGTAGCCATAGACTTAGTGGGTCCCCTGCCTAAGGGAAAGGGGGGATGCCGATATGTTCTAACGTATGTGTGTCTGGCGACTAAGTGGCCAGAAGCGGTGCCTCTGAGGAGCATCACTGCTAAGGCCGTAGTGCAAGGGTTGTGGTCCATTTTCTCGAGGACTTCGGTCCCAGAGAGAGTACTATCGGATCAGGGAAGCCAGTTTTGTGGGAGAGTTATGAAACAGCTCTGTGAGTGGTTAGGGATAGAGAGAGTCAAGACGTCCCTCTACCACCCTGAGACAAACGGGGCTGTGGAAAGGATGCATAGTACCATGAAGGGGATATTAGGGAAGTGCATTAGTGATGGATCAGATTGGGTGGATCAATTGAACTTTGTTATGTATGTATTGAGGCAGATGCCTCACGCGGATTCGGGATACAGCCCATTTGATTTAGTGTATGGGTTTCGGGTAAGGACGCCCTTGGACGCCCTATACCATGGGTTGTATGAAGTAGATTCTGGGAAGTTGGATGTGTGTGAGTGGGTTATGAGAATGTCAGAGAGGTTAGAAAGCATCAGAGATAGTGCAGCGCTGAGAGTAGCGAGAAGCAAGGAGAGTCGCATGCAGTATGCGAATAGGGGAATGAAGTTGAGAGAGTTCAAAAAAGGGGATCTGGTTTTGTACCGGGTGCCGGGTATGACCTGTAAGTTGGCCGACTCTTGGGAGGGCCCTTACAAGGTGTTGGAAAGGAAAGGGGCAGTAAATTATAAGATTGGGAAGATTGATAAGGAAAAACATTCGAAGGTTGTGCATGTGAACTGCCTAAAAGTGTACAGAGAGAGAGTGTCGATAGAAAGGTTAGACGTAGTAGTTGAGGAACAGTATGATGTTGGTAGTGTGTTAAGCGGGGTGTGTGAAGGGTATAGTGAGAAGGAGATCAAGGATCTGTTGGGAGAGTTTAATGATGTGTTTTCTGATGCTCCAGGAAGCACAGATAGAGTGACGATGACAATAGATACGAAAGATTGTGAGCCGATTAGGCAGACGCCTTACTCGGTTCCACTGGGAATGAGAGAAAGTTCGGAGAGAGTTAGTGTCGTTGGAGAAGCAGGGGATAATAGAGCGTTGCAGGAGTGAGTGGGCATTCCCGTTAGTTCCAGTTAAGAAGGCAGATGGGGGGTTGCGATTGTGTGTGGATTATCGAAAGTTGAATATGGAGACGGTGAAGGAGCCATACTACATCCCCTCGTTCGATGAGATGGTTGAGAAAGTGGGGTCTGAAAATGTGTTGTCTAAGGTGGACCTGGCCAAGGGGTTCCACCAGGTAATGGTTGAGGAGAAGGATAGGGACAAGACGGCGTTCGTCTGTCCCTTTGGAAAGTTCAGGTTTCGGCGTATGCCGTTTGGTTTGACGAATGCGCCATCCGTATTTCAACGTTTGATGGACGAAGTGTTGGTGGATTGTGAGGAGTTTGCCCGAGTATATATAGATGACATTTTGGTGGTGTCGAAGGATTGGAAGTCGCATTTGGGGCACTTGAGGAAATTGTTAGAGGTTTTGAGGCAAGCAGGACTGACGTGCAAGGAGACTAAGTGTTGTTTTGGGAAGAGGACTTTGGAGTTTCTGGGTCACCAGATTGGTGGTGGACAGATCAGTGTGCCAGCAGCTAGGGTAGAGGCGATTAGGAACCATCCTCTTCCGAAATCTCGGAAACAGCTGCGTGCGTTCCTCGGATTGGTGGGTTTCTACCGGAGATTCATCCGTGGGTTCCATAGATGGTCCTCAGTCCTGACGCCTCACACGTCCACGGTGAAGTCTGGTAGGGTGAGTTGGACTAAGCCGATGTTGGAGGCATTTCATGGGTTGTGTGTTCAGTTATGTAATTCAGTGTGTTTGTGTGTACCGTGTACAAGTGACGTGTTTGTGTTAGAGAGCGACGCAAGCTCGACGGGGGTCGGAGCTGTTCTGTCGGTGTTGAGGGATGAAGACATGATGCCGGTGGCATTTTTCTCCAAGCAACTGAGGGGAGCTCAGCGGAATTATAGTGCCCAGGAATTGGAAGGTCTAGGGGTTTACGAAGCGATAAGGCATTTTGCCTACTTCTTGTACGGACGGAAGTTCACGGTGGGGTCACCGACCACAAAGGCCTGGTGAACCTGATGAGTGGGAAGCAAGATAACCGTAGGATCTACAATTGGTGTCTGAAGTTGACAGAATACGATTTTGAGATGGTGTATCGGGAAGGAAAACAGAATGTGGTAGCGGATGATTTGAGCCGCTGTTTCGAGGAGCTGGGGAGCTGCGACAGCGTCACCCATCTTCTCGAGGAGGGGGAAGATGTGGGCTCCCAAGAGGGGAAGCCCACATGTGTGCAGAGGGGAAGTCCCCAGGAAAGCAAGCAGAAGCAGGCACAGCCCTGCTAACATTAAACATTTTAGCAGTTAGTCGCACATTGCCCAGATGGGTCGATGTTTGTCATTGTGTGGTGTTGTGAGTCATGTATGGAAATGTTGTATGTGCCGTGTTCTGATTGGTTGTTTCAAATGTTGTATGTGCCGTGTTCTGATTGGTTGTTTCATTGCCGTGGGTGGCTAAGTATAAAGCTGCCCACTATCAGAATTGTAAAGTAGTCTGTCTAATATCAAGTTATCTACAACACTACTTGTGCGCTCCGGCGTCAGGCAGATTTATTGCTGTAGATAACAATCTGGACTTGCTGTGGCCTAAATTCTGTGTTGGGAGCCAGTCTGAATTTGTATCGTCCAATAAATCTGCTGGCTTTCCAGAAATGAAGCGCCTGGAACAGATTCTGTTGTTCTTCATAATGTTGTCAGTAAGACCAACCCTTGAAATAGCAGCCCAAAACCCGTCTTTCCTTCTCTTACTGAGTGTATAAAGTTCTTTACCCTTTGTGTTAACAACCTTTGGCAGCCTAAAGAAGGAAACATCTTTGTCTCGGCCTGAACGTTTGCTACAGCCTACTACAACGCAAAGAACCATCCCGAACTTGTACACCAGGTATATTGCGCGCGGGCGCTAATAACTTATCACGTGACACTTGAAACATCTCTATTCTCCGAGTTATTTTATTTCTGCAGGCCAGCAAGTACTACCAGGAGATAATACCTACCATGAATAAAGACTTGAAGTCCGTTGCATCTCAATAAATAGCCCGTCACCATTTTGGACTTCACCCAGTGCTTCACTAGTCTCGTGGGGCCAGACCCTTTACCAAACACAAAGCATTTGGTAAAGGTCTCGCCCCGCAAGACTAGCACGGCCACAGCTAAAGTTTTTGTTTATATCATTTTCTTACTTTTGCGTGCATGCCCTAGCGATGAGCTTTTATTGAATTTTGTTTTATTTTTTATTTCTAACCTTACCTGGTGAACTACTACTGTCGATTATCTCTGTAAAATTCCGTATATTAAATATGTCACCGTTATAGGGTCGACCCTCTGGGGTTCTAAGTAATAGTTATAAACCAATATTGAGGTTTGTATGCGATTTACAAATTCCGAGACACGTGGGGAAAGCCCGATTGGCTGTGGGTTTGTAAATCGCTCTACAAACTGATTTTTATTGGATTATAACTACTTTTAACCCGTTGATAATAAATAGCTCTATTTATAACTCTCTCCTTGTCATTTCCCATTACTTTTTAGTGTTTGCTACGAACTATATCAATTTTTTTCCTCTAATGTATTTCGTGCGGGAATACCGGGACTGTTAGGCGCTGCTTTGGAGGGAACTACTGTATTTAGGGTCCCTGAAGGCTCTTGATTGTAGCGTCCCGAACGCAGCGAGGGCGCTACACTTAGGGCCTGAGGGACCCTCCTAAGAACAGTAGTTAACTACTGCCGCGCAGCGCCTAACTAATTTAGACCTAGCAACAGTTCCTAACTACACAATTGGAGGGACTCTAAGCCCTGCCCTGAAGGCGGGGGCACTACATATAGAACCCCTCCCTGAAGGACCTAAGAGATTTAAAGTCCCTCTGTCATAATACAAAGAACTACACCAGCCATGTTCTAAATCAGATTGATAGCACTCGACGAGAAGCGCGGTCGCTCAGGTAACGGGCTATAAAGTTGGAAAAGTTTGAACCATTGTCGTTCGTCCTTTCCTGAGCGGTACAAGTGAGTCGATTCTGGAGGATTACTTTTGTGTAGGATTGTAATTGACTCCGCCCTACCCCTAGGTACTCGCGCAACGTTAAGTGAGGCGCAGCTTGGGGCCTGAGGGACCCTAAAAATGATGGTTCACCATCGTGCAGCGCCTAATTAATTATGTTCGTAGCGACAGCTCTAAACAGTGCTATCTGAACGTAACTGCTCGGAACAATGCGGAACACTACACGTAATTGGAAGGGCACTAAGTTATTAGTGTTCCTCTCTGAAGGACCTAAGTAATAGTTAGAGCATGCGCGCTTAGGTACTGGTGAATTTAGTGCACACAGCCCTCGGACCTACGGCCCTTGGGCTTCAGTGCACTAAATCCTCCACCAGTACCTAAGCGCCCATGCTCTAACTATTTTAGATCCCGTTTACGCATGCCCAGTTGCCACTAGCAACTTTGTTTATCAGCATTTTCGCAGAAATGGCTAAAGGCAAAAAAATAGTGCACACTTACCAAGTTAGTACAACCTAGTAACAATATAGCAACGGGATCTAAGCTGCATTTAGAACATAGCTGGTTTAGTTTTTGTATTGTGACATCGGGACTTTAAATCTCTTAGGTCCTTCAGGGATGGATTCTATATGTAGTGTCCCCCCTTCAGGGCAGGGCTTCTATATGTAGAGTCCCTCCAATTGTGTTGTTAGGAACTGTTGCTAGGTTCTAAATTAGTTAGGCGCTGCGTGGCAGTCGTTAACTACTGTTTTTAGGGTTCCGTCAGGCCCTAAGTGTAGAGCTCTCACTGCGCTCGGGACGCTACAATCAAGAGCCTTCAGGGACCCTAAATACAGTAGTTTCCTCTGAAGCAGCGCCTAACTATTACATAGTTCCTCTGTCACAATACAACAACACAAAAACGACGCCAGTTTTGTACAGTTACGGGCGCGCGTAATCCAGTTTCTTGTAGCCTTTTATTAATGATTCCACAGCGTCTTCGGCTTTCAGCTACTCCGTGTAATCTAGAATCGAAGCTCTAACAATGTACTGGCTTTTTGTTGTAGTATCAGCAGGTTAGTATAGGCCATTGTTGCACAACTAGTACTGAATATGTGAATGGACACGTGTATAAATCATTCCCTTGAAAACTTGTAACCTTGGCATTTGTGCAAATTGAATTAAGTGTTTTATTGTGTGGAATAGTTAATTCAATCACATTTACCAGCTAATTGATGACATAATACAGTATACAGAATGGATGAAGTATTTCCTTTTGTTGAAATTATTTCATAAGCTAGAATAATTTGAGTATACATTTCATTTGTTTGATGTGTTGATGCTGTGTTTATTTTGTGCTCAATTAATTATGTTTGTTACAGGAATCTTTGCTAGAGTAAGGCCACAACCTGTACAATCCCACATTTCAGGCTCAGGTAAACAGGTTTTGTTTTGAGAGTCAAGATTCTCTTACTTTTTATGCACTCACAGGAACAAATTTTTTCCCCCTGTAACTCTTTATACTGACAGTGGCTTGACGTGAACAAATGATAAAAAATGAAGACATTATGTTTGTTTGGTGTATGATGTTCAACCATTTAATTTTATTTGATATCATAATACAAATTTCTACATGTGAATAAAATGAGTATGACCTGTTGATTGCAAAAAGTATGGTTGAAAATTTTAATGAGATAATAGGTAGCTCTCATGCATGTGCTGAGGGTTAACTTAAAAAATAAATAAGTTGATGCCTTAACTTTCTTTTGCCAAGTGTAGTAGGCATCATTTGGGTTTTGTACAAGATTATTAACTATAGACCATTCAAAATATGTTTATTTGACTAATAGTACGGCGCGTAAGTTGCCCATTCAAAAATGTATGGGAAAAATCGCTGTTCAATTGAAATCGCACAGGGAAAGTGAAATAGCGCTTAACTAATTGTTATAGCCCGTTACCCGAGCGACCGCGCTTGTCGTTAAGAACTATAAATCTGATACAGTCTGGTATGCTCGTAAGAAAATGTATTAGCGGGGAAAAGTCTGATATAGTTCTTAGCAACCATAATTATGGTAGAAGGCAGATCAAAGCAAAATGGAATGAAGAGTTTGGGTACTTTAATACAAATACTAAGATAGCTAACGCTATACTTTGCTCGTTGTGTTTATGTTCTGGCTATAAAATAGTTATAAACCAAAATCATTAGGTTTGTATTTCGATTTATAAATCCTCGCCACTCGGGCTGCGCCCTCGTGTCTCGGAGTTTATAAATCGCATACAAACCTCAATTTTGGTTTATAAGTTATAGTTATTAACCAAAATTGAGGTTTGTATGCGATTTATAAATCGAAATACAAACCTAATGATTTTGGTTTATAACTATTTTATAGCCAGAACATAAACTACGAGCAAAGTATAGCGTTAGCTATCTTAGTAATTGTATTAAAGTACCCAAACTCTTCATTATTCCATTTTGCTTTGATCTGTCTTCTACCATAATTATGGTTGCTAAGAACTATATCAGACTTTTCCCCGCTAATACATTTTCTTACGGGCATACCAGACTGTATCAGATTTATAGTTCTTAACGACAAGCGCGGTCGCTCGGGTAACGGGCTATAACTATAACAAATACCTCGGTAACTAAGTGGAAACTGAGTGAAATACCTCGGTAGCTAAGTGAAATAGTACGGGTAAGTGCGCACGTGTGCAGTGTTAACCTTGGAAACGTAAAGTTCGAGTAGTTTTTAGTTGGAGATAATGTCCTTCTTTACCACAGAACCTCTACCCGTATTAGACCGAATGTTTTACAACAGATTAGGAGGAGTGCATGTTGAAAAGAAAGTTCGAGCGGAAGCTAATCCATAAGGAGATAGTGAGTGAACGATATAGCTACAATTTGCAAAGGACTTTTAAAAGCTGGCCTACTATTAGCGAGTGATCGCAGGTTACCTGCTATTACTCATACTAATATAAAACCAAGGGAGTCACAATAGAATAGTACAAGTTCAGCTGTATGTAGCCAGCATATTATAGTGAATTGCCACAAGAAAACAGTAGGAGAAGAAACCATATTGGTTTGCAATATGAACATAGCGGTCTTTGTGAAAACACCAAGCAAAATTAAAGATGTCATTTTTTATTTCATACAAATAGCTATTTCTAGCTATATAGTTATATTAAATAATATCTTCTAATGTTATAGCTTTGTTTATACTATATGGCTCAGTTGCATGAGTTGATAGTGGTATGCATTATTTATTATAGATAAACTTGAAAAAAAAATGAGGTTCATATAATTTTAATATTATAGGAAGGAGTCAGTAAAGCATCATTGTTATGTTAAGGGTGCCCTGCCACCGGAAACCGAGGCCCGTAACCGCAAATTGACTGTTTTTGCTATGTCTTTATATTTCTTCTTCTGTGTACTGTGGGCTTACTTTGTTGTTACAGATGGAATGAGCACCAATAGAGGACTCCAGCAAGCCAAATTTGAAGAATGAAGACCCGTCTGGGACGGCGATACAGGTCTGCACACCGGCTACTATTCAGTGTTATTTCGAAGCGGCCGAAGGAACTAGCGTGCTCATTTTTTTTCCAGTGGTAGCTAGCGGGCTTCTTCGCAACATTACAGATCCATATTTCTAATATCTATATTCTTTTTTTGTAAATAGTAAAATTTTCGTGCCGTTTTACTCCTGCGTTATTCTAAAAAAATCTCTCTGTAACTTTATTCTAAGGGGGGCATGCTGCTTGTTCGCAATGGATTCAATTCAATGATACAATTCCACGAAATATCGATTTATATTTTCAAGTTCACGCTATTTTACCCCGCCCCCCATAACGTTGAGCTCCGCGAACGCGCAATTTATTGGTAAGAGCATAATCAATTGACTTGTGGTAGCTCTAAAAAGAGCCCATTTGTAAACAAAAATAAGAAATACAATAATGAGCCGTGAGATGGCCGTTGTAACTTTGCAAAAGGTTAGTCCCCCGAGCAGAAGTGACGGCGTATTCCCAATGTTGCTTGGAGTTGGTTGCTTGGAGTTGGTTGCTCATTAGTGAGAGCGGGGTAGTTCAGCACAAATTTCAGACTTGTAGGTGATATGGCTGAAGAATATAGCGGTAGCAATCCCGACAGAAAGAACTGAAGTGATGATGACGGAGTCTATACGCAGCGAAGTCTGAATACAAGGTTGGTGGAACAGTAGGAGCTGGTACCAGTCAGGATGGAGTTGGTCACCGTTGAGACAGAGTTTTAAGCTGCTCCAATGGCTTCACAAGTACAGCCTCACTCCGTACCCTGAAAGTATAATAGAAGGATGTTATTTGAGGTGACTGTTTCAGACTAGTACACTACAGTTATAAAGTTATAGCTCGGGACCCGTTTGTCCTCCTGCTTCGCGGTAATTTGGCGCCAAAGTTAATCGCGTAGAAATTGAGAGCTGGCCGCGCGTGAATAGATTGCATGCGAGGGTTGGGTTACGGGCGGTTCTGCGGTATTATACTGAATGATTAAACGACCACAGGTCCCGGTGGCAGGGCACCCTTAAGAGACATGCTTATTGTATTCTTAAAAAAAATTTTGCCATAGTATTTGTGTTTTCAAACTGACTTAAACCTTACTGGGCCGAAACATCTTTGTACTGAACAAAAACACTATGAAAAAAAAAAGTTAACTATAATAATAAGTTACACTATTTTAAATAAATAATTTGTAATTATAATAATATAAAGTGATTATAATGATTTATTTAAATCAGTAGGCAAGCATGGTCTGTTGACAGCAGCTACAGTGACAAAATTTTTATAACCACTCTATGTGGGCACCCCAGTTAAAGAATTAGATTATTTATATTATTATTGTTATTCATTTTATTTACCATTATTCTGTAATGGTATATGATCTTTTGCCTTGCCAGCACTTCATTTTATTACATTGTTTAAGTTTTCCACTTTATTGATACTAAAATTGCACAAGAACTGTCTTCGTCATCTGTACATGCAGAATCTAGTCTCATGATCATCTTGTTTGGCAATGTTCCTAAATAATAATGTGGCAAGAAAATAATGCAAGTCACTGCATTAGCTACTTGGATATTCAGATGATCCAGAGAAAATTGAGATTGTTTTTTTTTTTTTTCAATTTAGCTGTTAGTGGCTTTGCTACTTTATGACAGAATATTAATGTAAATGGGATAGTCACATTGAAACCTGTTACTTCTATTTAATGAATAAAAAAATATTACATAATTTAGCAATATTTGATTTTGTGTAGCTCCACATGTGGAAAATCTTGAGGATTACAAATTGACACTTAGAGGTATAAACTCATTATGATGTAATACCTTATATATAGCTTTATGATGGACTAATTGAGTATGATATTAACATATTGCACTTTACTTGGAATCAAATAGCATCACCCTAATACACACAAAATGAATTTTTAGAGTTTCCAATGCAGATTAGTACCATGTGTGTTTTATTTTAGTCACAAGCTTTTATTATACCCTACCAGATCTATCAAAAATAAATTCATTTGAAACATTTTAATCCTAAAAGTTTAGCTCTTTAAATTATAATACTTGAAATGGTATAATATTTCATTTGTCTATAGATTACTATGCTTATCAAAAAGAGCGCAAGAAAGAACAGGAACAAAAAGGTATGATGTGTCACATTTTACAGATACTTGACATACTTGGATTATTAAATATATAAATAGACTGAATGAATGTTGGCTAACACATTACTATATGCATATGGTACAGAATTACTTTTCTCTGCAAAGAAACAACTTGAGGAGCACAGGGGCCAGTAAAAAGGGAAAGTAGCCAAGCTACAGCTTGCTAAGGTGGGAGCTATGTGGCTTTAAGGGGTGTGGCTCAAACTAGCAGCTGTTTGGAACTTGAAGTAAAATAGATCTTAGGAAGTAACTGATGAGCACAAGAACTGAATTTTTAACTGAAACACACAGACTATATAGATGACACAAAAGCAGAATGAATGGAGAAAATGTACACAAACAGTTAATACTACAATAGACACAATTAGCAGTTATTCAAGAGTTAGTCCTGGGCCCCACCCAGCTAAGTTGCACCTATTGGTGGGCAAGGCCAGCATTCTGTAGTAGACAATATTTTCAGGCTTGAAGTGTCCCGGGTGGAGCTGGGGTGTGTGGGGAGCCCCTGCTGCCAACTTTATAAGTATTATATTTAGTACTTATTACATGTCTCAGAGTGTGGTATGGTGAAATATTTCAGAGCAGGCTAATCGGCGAGCGAGCGAGACACTTACAGGGGTAACACAATTGAAAATCGGGGATGTTTGTTTATTTATATATATGTTTGGACGTATGTATGTCATTTTGTACTTTGACCCTCCGTATTTTTGTGTTCGCTCGGCGTTCGACCCGGTCCCAAACTGCACTAAACAGAATCCTCTGGTTTAGCGACCATTACCCGTATCACCTTAGAAATTGAATTGTTTACCGCTTTGAATTGTTTTGCGGGTGCAGTTAAAACTCAAAAACTTATGGGAGCTCCATTTCTGTTCGAGTTAGTGGCGGTGGTAAGTTAATACACTATTTGTCACAGTTATAAGCACTACTCAACAGCATTTACTTGACAATTCATTGTCCACTAGACGAACCACGAAGGTAAGTCTTGCGTAGGTATGTTCAGTTGTGTGAAAGTATTGTGCGTTACAATTACTATTAAGAATATCACAAAGAAAATTTTAAATAACGTGACTTGATTTTGTTGCTTCTTTTTCAATTCAAACAGTTGAGGGGAGTGGTTACTATGGCATTGAGTCCCCTTTACCGTACATGCGTAATTTAACAACGCGACTTTATTTTAGTAGTTTGAATAACAATAGTGTAGTTTAAGGCTCGCTTGCCATTTGTGCTCAAGCACACCACTAGTTTATTTTCATGAGCCAGGAGGTGATGCAGTGAAAATAATGCCTAAGAGTGAAATATCTAGCCATATCACTCTGCAGTGTAATAAGTGGTTTGCTGTAGTTTGTACTAGGACTGGTAACTCACTGGGTAAAGTTCAGCTGCTCTAACCAGGTTGAGTAGGCTACATATACACCAGAGGAAGGTAGCTGTAAAAACCCTGGGAAAAGTGGCTAGTTTGGCCAGGGTTGCTATAACTACTAGGGTAATGAGCTTGTGCAATGCAACGTAATAACAATGTGTGAAATGATGTCATGTACCTAAAGATATCATTGTGAAGATATCTAGGGTGGAATACATTATGTATATATATATAATAATAGGAAATTTTTCTCTTTTAACAGCCAATATTTTTAATTATAACTTAACCCAACGTTTCGACTTCTTGCCGAAGTCCTCTTTAGCGGTCAACTGAAAAATTTCCTATTATTATAATTATTTCAGCCGAGAATGACTGAATTACAGGTTTTCATAGAGAAAGTTGGGGTGGGAGGAAGACCTGGGATTTCTCACCCCAAGCGAAAGTTCCCCCTCCCAAAGAGTATCCAATTTAATTGCTTAAAAATCAGCTACAATATTATAACAAAAAAGTGACCACTGAAGTATCATTTAAGCATGATCCATTGATTTTTTGTTTGAATTTGTTGTATTATTATGCAGAATTATTTCTTTTATTTTTGAAACCTTCAGTGGCAATTCTTTAGTTATGCCAAGAGTAACTAGATAGCAAGATATCACTTGGTTAGAATGTCTAAAAGCATTCTGCTAAAACGCTAGAAATTTTCACAGTTCTTCTAGGACCTCTTCAAGCTCTTTGACTCCTTAACCTTTCCATTTCTAGAAGAAATCCTTTTGAAAAAATAGCCCACTTTGGCAATAGCTCTTCTCTTATGTTTAGTTTGATAAGTTTCTTTGCAAACAAACCAAAAAAACCCCTCAGTTTTTAAACTTGAATTTCTCTCCCCCAAAAGAAAAATCCTGTATGAAATCCTGATATTATGTATATATATATTCTCCCCTAGATATTTTCACAATGACATCTTTAGGTACATGACCCATGAAATAACCCTTTTATAGCGACATACCTCTGGTGTACCCTGCTCAACAGGGTTCAGGGTTAGAGCAGCTGCTAAAATATAGCTAGGGGTGTGGGTAGCCCCTGCAACCAACTTTACACTGTCAGTTACCTGTCCTCTAGTACTAACTACAGCAGTGAAGGTATTTAGTGTGGAATAAACCTATTACACTTGTCAGGGTGATATTGCTAGATATTTCACTCTCAGGCTTTATTTTCACTTGCCTCTGGCTCCTGAAAATAAATTAGCCTGCTTTTGTGAAATATTTTGCCATATCACACTCTGACTCATGTAATAAGTACTATATATAAATATAATATAATATATAGTTTTGATTACTAATAGTAATGTGTAATATCATAAAACTTATAGATGCATATGATAAAGAAATTAAGGCAGTAATGGACCTCGCATACGAAGATCTTGGCAGCCAACGTTCAGGTTAGAAATGTGATGACTGTGTTGTATGTAAAGTGAAAGTGAAGCTCTTTCCCAATTAAAATTTCCAAAAAAAATTCGTGTGGCTATGTCTTCTGAGCAGAGAAAAATATTTGAGTGATTAAAAAAAAAAAATACATGATTATATTCTAATGAGTGAGCTCAGAATGGGAAATAACTTGGTAGCAAGTAGGGTAGCATAGCGAAATGTAGTCCATTATACACCACATTGTGCCACTAATTTAATACAGTAACAGCCAGTCACTGCTGCTATTGATAACTAAAAAACTTTTAAGCGTTAATATTACATGGAAATAATCTGAGTTTTGTTAGCAAAAGAACCAATTTGTAGTACATAGGAATGAAATAACCACACAATGCAATATTAAAGTATGTCTTCAGAGCAAACTTCATTCCTAACTGTTACTTTTGTTTTATGCTGTCCTGTACTCACATACACTTTACTGAATTATAATTTTTTATGTCAATTATTTGATCAATTTTTTTCTCCTGGTAGGTGGTAGGTCAAAAACAGCATTTATAAATAAAGAATTAGAGCAAGTATATTCCGGTACTGTGAATAATTCAGCAATGCATACTTTTAACTCTATTACATTTCTCTTAAATAGATTTTTATGACATCTATGACAAATTCATAAAAGAAGATAGTAAGAGTTAATGAATTACTATTTTATTAATGTTCGGCCAAATTCACCATGATGTAATAGTTTCATCGTATTTGCTAGATAGCGTTGTGAAAATAATTGACAATTAAATAGTGTTAAGGTGGCCATCTGAAATCCTCATGTTTTTGGTACACTTTTAATAATCTATAAGGTTTAGATTTTATATTTTGAAATTAGTAGCTAAGTGAATATTAGGGCATCAGGTTATGAGGAATGTGCTTCAATTATTAACTATAGCATAAGTACATACATTACTTGTGAATGATACTAAAATAATAAGTTTGATTCAGACTTAGTGTGTGCTCTAAGACTCTAAATCTTCTTTACAACTGGAACTCTACTTTATGCTGTATGGTTTTAAGCCTTCTCTATGACTGCAGTATAGTACACTGATCAATTTCTGTTTAGTATTCTTTAGCTTATAATAATGCATAATTGTAGTAAGAAGGAGGGAAAGGGATTTGAGAGCAGGCATTGCAGACTATGAATACTGAGATATTAAAATTCAGTCTACTTTATAAAAAAAATTGAAGTAAGATAAGAAAAGTCAGTAATTAGCCTTTGACTTCTTGATATCTAGTTTTAACCCTAAAGTACTACACCATCCAATTTTATAGCATTAAATATACATTTTCTAGCATACTCTCCTGTGCTATGAAAAGTGTTAGCTTCATTTCAATATTACTATCATATTAATAGCAAATTTCCTTTTTTTTTACAGCCAATAATATTGTCAACTAAAACTTAACCTGACGTTTTGACTTCTTGCCGAACATGCTCTATTAATTGCAAAACTATAATGTATAATAGGACAGAAATATTTTTCCCCATTTTGAAATCCAGACTAAGAAACTGCTTCTGTGTTTATACTGGTAAATGAGAATATGCATTGTTGTTCTGCATTCAGTATAATTATTACAGCAGTAAGACTAAACTACAGTGCTGGGTGAGTCTATAGATGATGTAAAAATGTGTGTGAAAATAATGTAGACTGCAAAACTAGACAAAATCAATTACAATGGTAAATATTAGCAGTACCTCTACAATATGCATAATCTGATGAAATAAGTAAACCCTTCCCAACATTAAACATTTCATATTCTATATCAAATTCATTCTATCTGTAATAGTACAAAAAATTAAAAAAATTGTAGAATAATATATTAATTAATCAAATTAAGGGGCTAGTAATACATTTTGCACCATTCAAAACTTTATTGATAATTTCTGGTTGTTTCCAAGTATTCTGATTTTTTTAAATTTTTATCCCTTGCCCATGATGCACTTTGGTTGCTATGGTAGGATTATACTGGTTTATGGAGCATGTAACCATTTGTATTTCACGCAAGCAACTAATGATGAAAATACCTGACATGTCAAGAGTGAAAACAGCTAGTATTGACAGTTACAGGGGATTTACAGCTTATTCAAAATCTGACTTGGAGGACCTAAATCAAAAGATTTGTTGGAGTTCAATGGCTGATTGATTTTTTTTTGTAGAATGATAGTGTTCACAACTCTGTAGAGCAAAAACTTCATCTATGCACTTACCTTTTTCGTATTTACTTTTATTTTGGTTATAAATGATTAAAATGCTTCAAAACAATATCTTTCTACAGAATTGTCAGGTGTGGTGGGATCTAGCTATATGTGTAACAAATTTATACACCCACAGCAACTCCATTCTGGAGTTTTTGGGCCTAGTAGTTTATTTAGGGCTATAACCCCCCCCCCCCCCCTCCCCCCTCCTCTTTTTTTTTACCCTGGAATTCTAGGTAAGTGAGGGTGTCAGTTAATTTACTTGCTACATAGCCCTTTAGCCTAAATGTAATCAGCTGTTCACTGAGCCAGTCAACACCTCTTAGCAGCTGCCTTTCTGTTTACATATATTTTTAGGAGTAGCTTCAAGCCCAATTTTTTGTTACAAACAGCTGCTGGCCTGCCCCCAGGTGCCTTGTGCCTTGCTACTACTGCCACCCTTAAGTGTTAAGCCAACTTTTACTTTTCATTGTTTTCAGTCATAAAAAATATTGAAAGTTTCTTTTCTACTTCAATAAATCTAACTACACAAAGTGTTAAGTCTTAATCATGCTTAGAATATTTGCTTCATTATCTGCAAGTAAAATTTAATGCACCATTGCTGCATTCCCCCTCAGTAATTTTTTCCTAATTATTTATCCTTGATGTTCAATTACAATAATGTACATAAACTTCAAAAATTTTCAATTAATGTGTGTACTTATGTTCTTTGTTTCAACTTTATGTAGAAAAAAGAGATAAATACAGAGCAATTTCACATAGAGAATTAGGTATGATGTATATTTTTGTAGTTTTATGCTAGCTTTAAGCTATGAATTGCCACAATCATTTTTTTATTTACTGCAGGGTGAAAAAATAATAGCTAGAGGAATCTGGAAAATAGGGTTGTGTGTAAATTAAAAAAATTTTTTTTTTCAATAGATTGAGAATATGTTGTCCTTTATCTGCATTTGAAATGAAAACTTTCATTGCACTATGAATAACTAGTGATGTGCTTGAACACAAATGGCGAGCGAGCCTAAAGACTATACTATTTTTATATGAATGATTTTGACTTCTAACACTGAAGCTACTGAAGTATGTAAATTACAGCATACACGGTAAAGGGATTTCAGTGGTCATAGTAACAACTCGCTGCAACTGTTTAAATTGAAGGAAAAAACAACAACAACAAAACAATACACGTTATTTAAACGTTTTCTTTGTGACATTCTTTAGCAAGTAGTGGTTGTAAAGCACAATGCTTTGACACAACTGGACATACACCTACACGAGACTTGCCTTCGCGGTTAGTCTATTGGACAATGCATTTTCAAGTAAATACTGTTGCGTACGGCTTATAACCATGACAAAGAGCACATTGACTTACCACCGCCACTAACTCGAATAGAAATGGAAGTCCTGTAAGTTTTCACGTTTTAACTGCTCCCGCAAAAGAATTCAAAACAGTAAACAATTCAATTTCTAGGGTGATACGGGTACTGATCGATAAACTGGATGATTCCGTTTAGTAAAGTTTGGGATGGGGTCGACCACTGAACTAACACAAAAATACGCGAAGGTCAAAGTACAAATGACATATGCACATCCCCACACATATATAAACAAATATCCCCTATTTTCAATTGAGTTACCCCTGATAGTGTCTTGCTCGCTTCGCTCGCTCACCAAATAGAAATTTTAAACCAATTTTGACTTACCCTTATTAACCCTCAGTGCGCATGCGTAAGAGGGTTATAATACTCAGTTTGTCTGTCATTCTGTCAGTCATTTTTAGGCATATTATTGTACGTGATTGTTGGTGACACTCCCTATGGTCACGTTGTAATCACGTGAGCAAATAATTTCTTTGCTGCCCCGGTAGTTGTACATTACATTTTCCCCCAGTGGTTTACCAGAGTGCATGGAGTTTCCCATTGAAACTACTGGTGAGGTGAGTGTCGCTTGTATGTTAAGTTTCTCTAACAAAGACAGCATTAACGTCAACTGTTTCATTGCTTGAGTTCTATATGACCTGCTCTAGCTTTATATGTCCATATGCATGCACATTATTAGCATATTCATGTTGATACTACTACCAAAAAATTATTCTTTTGGTCTCTGTAATAGCTAGCTAGCTAGTGTATAGTAATGCTGAGAGTTTGTACCCCTTGGTGCTTAATTAGCTAGCCGCACATTATTTCTATTTACAGATATTTTCCTATAGCAAGATAAACACATTGAGTAATTTTTACAGCAATGAGAATATCACTATAAATTGCATCATTACAATATTAGTAGGGTGCACTCCTGCATTAATGGTGAGCACGACAGCCTTGTCATTATATAACGAACAAAAATTCATGTATTAGCAGTTTTAAAAATGTTTCTTTTTTACACTACCATTTCCCTTGTTCTGAAATAGTTAGCAAAGGCTAGAATGTAATTATTTGTCTGAATTTTGTGTTCTGGTTTGCATTCCTTTAATTAAAGTCTTGCAAAAATTCCACAAACTTGCAATTTAGCAACCAAAAAGCATGACTAGTCATTTTTGTTGTTGTGTTTCAAGACGTTTATACCAACTAACGTAATTAGGTGCTTGTACCATGCATGTGTACATAGAGAGTGCATGCTCGCTTGTTTGCTCACCAATAATGTCCTCAAAATATTGAAAAGTTTTATTTCACTATTTCCAATACATAAAATAAATTCAGCTCTCATTTCACTTCCAACTCGCCTATTGTTATGAATATACTTATATCTGTTATTTGTTTCAAATTTCTAATTAGATATCACCAATAAAATAAGAGCATTAAAAAAAGCAGAGACAGGTAATTGTCATATCATAATGTGTCTTTTAGCAATTTGTTTCAAATTTTGAAATAGAACGAAAAAGAAAAGAGGAAGAAGAAGCAGTACAACAATTATTACAAATGGGTAGAGTATTCACATTTTATTTTATTCGTTTTATAAAATTACTGATTCTTTCATTTAATAGGTCAGCGTTACGAATCTCTTCTTCAACAAAGTCGGAATAAACAAGGCAAGTAAAATACAGGGACTGGTGTTTTATTGTGTAGCATTAATAACCTCATTGACGTTGGTTTATAAGTTTGGCACACAGCATAATTATTTTAAATTCAGGGCATAGGTTCAACAAACTTACAGGTGTAATGTGCCTTCTTGACTATAATGTAAAGGTTGACTACATGTGCAGTCGGGTTGGGTCGAAAAAAGGACTATTAAAAAAATAGAATAGAAATATTTTGAATACACAGACAAATGCTCGACACTAAAAGTCTGAAAACACCTAGAAAATGGCCACATTAACAAAAAAAATTAAGTTTTAAAAAATGGCTAATAATTAACTAAATAAAGCCAAGAATATGGTAACCAAAACGTGGAACCTATGTCCGTACCAATGAAAATTGAAAACATTGTTATTAAAATGTTCTGAAAGACAATATCAATTAATTCGAATCATTTTATATTGCATGTTGTGTCTAGGCCGTGCCAGATTATGCTAGCATTTTTTCTGGAATAATAGACATGAAATAGCATAGTGGAATAATTCTAGAATAATACTAGTGGTGTGCTTGAGCACAAATGTCGAGCGAGTCTTAAATTACACTATTGTTAAACGATTTGATTTTAACAACTAACACTCAAGCTACTAAAATACAGTCGATTACACATATACGGTAAAGGGGATTCAATGCCATAGTTACCGCTCCCGCAACAGTTTGAATGGAAAAAGAATCAACAAAATCAAGTCACATTATTTGAACTTCTCTTTGTGATATGTGACAGGCTCTGCCAAAAGGGAGCATTTCACGCAAATTCAAAAAAATTGAGTTTTTTATGCTAATAAAAAGCTACAATTTATCTCAACTTAGTGCTAAAATACTGGAGGGTAAAACCTCCGATGCGCAGAGAAACTGGCAGTTGAACGTGGCTGTATTAGCAAACCAATTGAACTAAAAATCGAGAAAACATAAATTGAATTTCCACTTCCGGTATAGTTAATGTTTCCGTATACATAACGACGTACTTCGCATACGCAATTAAATCGTGCAGCTGCTTTTTAATGGCGACTAACGAAGTTTTGTGTAGAGTTCTTTTTAGCTTTCGGAACGTCTCACAGCCTGACTACCTCAATTACCAGTAATTCTTGAACAAGCTCTCAGCTACAAAAGAAATAGGCCAGTGTTATTTTTGTAATTATTAGCCAACAAATATGGAATTACTACTTGCCTCAATTTCCTGAGTATTGGAAACTTGTGTTACAAATTTAAGCTATTTTGACCATCTTAATTCTTGACAAGATTCAGCTACAAAACAAAAGACCATTAATTTTAGCAAACAAATACAAAATTACTTTCTTACCTCATTTTCTTGAGTAGTATAGTAACATCTGTAGTATCAAATTGAAGCCATTCTGACTATCTAAATTACCAGTCTCTCTTGACAACATGCTCTCAGCTACAAAACAGAAAGGCCAGAGTTATTTTTGTAATTTTAACTTATAAATATTGTGGAATTAAGCACTTACCTCAGTTTCCCTCTAGTAGTGGTGGCTTCCTCAGCATTGTTATAAGGTATTCTGACAGTGGTACCTTCTGTAGTATTTCAGCCATTCTGACTACCTCAGTTACCAGTGGCGGTGAACAAGCTCGCAGCTCTACCTCAGCTTCTTTCGGGCTTTGTCAGTTAGCCAATTTTGTATTTTGCTTTCATTAACAGCATTTTTAAGTAAAACTTAAATGAGTATAACGTTTCTTTGAGTAAACTTTGATGAACTTTAGTGTTTTATAGGGCACACTGGTCTGCATAGGAAGTTGAGAACTCTTTTGTTTTTTTGTTTTTTTAGGTTAACCCCTTTAATTATCGTACTAATTAGACAATTATCTAGGTATGGCCATTGCTTACTTTGATATTTGATTAAAAGAGTATAGTGCAATAAGTGCTTGCTTTGTAAAAGCATTGAGATGCATTCAAATGCAAATACAACATACTTTAGAGATAATTTACAGCTAATTGTAATTTACTTTGCTCACTTAGGTGCACCATCCTATGATCAGAAGAAGTGGAGCAAAGGTACGCATATCTAAATCTAATGAATAATTTTTTATCTTCAGTTATTCACATGAACTATAGCATTCAAATAGTGCTAGCCCATAGCTAAACACTGGATGCACATATTCTGACAAAACAATTATATAATATGCACACATGACGCTGGATGGGATTAAGATATAATTTTAAATAATAATATATATTATTGTAAATTATAGGGCACTCAATTGGAACATATGCTTTTTATTTAAATATTTTTATTGTGCTTACTTTTCCTATAATTTGATACTTTAAGAGATGGTCAAAATTACAAACTGGCTCAGAAAACACTTAAACATGAACTTGGCATAGAACAAATCAGTGCACAGAGCAAAAAAGTGGAATTTCCTGTCATCATGTATCTGCAATATATCCAATTTCCACCATTTTTCAGGTAGAGGATAGGGTTACATACCCGTACATAGGTCATCAAGCTCTAATACAAAAAAATTGGTGATTTTGTAGAAAGAAGTCCCACTATTTGCCCCATGGTGCGGACCAATTCCATGTGAAGCCCTAAAAACTTATTGCCATATTAGTTATATTAACCAATTAAGCACTTTTTACATGACCGATGTAAGGAAATTGAAGTACTTCACATTTGTTCAAAAATTTCATTGATTTCCATTATCTAAATATATAATGAAGTATAGTGAGTAGAACCTCGTTATGGTACAGCTGAGACTTGAACAAATGGGTAGTCATCCAAATGACAATAGTATAGCCTTGTATACAAGTTTCATACACAAGGCTATAGAAATTTTGCTTTAGCTCTATGACTTAGACAGTGCACTGGCACACATGTGAAGCCTATGTTCAACAATACTACTCATTCTGCTACATTTAGTATAGGTTTTTGAAGAAGTTAAAACTTGGAAGATGGAAATTCACCATGACCTGATTGTCAGAGCCAGAAACATTCCTGGTAGCCACCTCAGTTCTGTGGAGTTAAAAGCAATAAATTGTTGATTCATCAGATCTTTTAATAATTGAGCTACTGATTGGTGAAATACAGACATAATGTGGGAAACATGCACTTCCTTTACTCCCTGCCACTATTTTCATTTATTCGTTGATGATACTAGATATTAATATGGTTAACTCAATAAATCTACTTTACTATAAAAAAGTATCAAAAATACATAAATATACAGGTAGACTTTGACCTTGGGAACAAAACCTTCGTTTTAATTCTTTTTTAACGAAAAAAAAAAAATGCCGGTGCACTGCCGAGAAAAGCAAATGAACACAATCAACTAGACAAAATAAAAAAAGATTAGAGAAAAACTAAAACAAAGCTTTTTGACGACAATCAGCTAATGAGGACGAAGAATCAGCTCGCCAGCGGCGTTACCATCGGAGGAGTTTTGGATTTTATACTCGAGGCTTCAGAAGCTTGTAGTGGAAAAGAAATACAGTACCAACCTCTGTTTTTTATATATATTTAGTCTATTAGCAGTGCTGTTCAGGGTTCGCTGCTAGCCATAGCCTTACTAACAGTAAGAAAAAAGTTGGTTAATAACTGCAAGATTAGAATCAGGTGCTTTTAGAGCAAGTATGCTGCTTTTATCCTGTCTGACAGGTCTCGTGAATAATTGTTTTGTTCCCCTAGACTTGTTTTTTGAGTTTTGAAACAACATCTTCCCTTTGGTTACTGAGAGCATGTTGCAAACATGAGGTGCAGCTGCTTTGGTTGAAAATTATTATTTAAATTTTTTTGTCTGGCAAGCTCCGCTTGACAAATTAAATGAATAAATAAAAAAAATTCATGTTATTTCTTGTCTTTCATTATTTGACTTGTTACTATCATCATAAAGTGAGATTTCAAAAAATAGATGTAATGATACATATCAGGAAAGTATATTGACTATTTAAAGCTGATGCCGTGGACTGACCTGTAATAATACAAAATATTGACATTTTGATATTTAGACTCAATTCAAAGTAGCATGCATACAAAACTATGCATTAGTAATTAGCAAGCTCACAGGGTCTGAATATATTACATATGTGGACAGGAATAATGTGATCCCATTGAATAACCTGATTTGTCCATTATACAGAGGTGTCCTTTACATAGAGGTTCTTATTTGACTGCTTATTTAATCTCTACCGTGTTCAAGAACAGAAACATCATTACAATGAATTCAATAGTAACAAAAAAATCAATGAAAATAATCATGTAAAGTAGTTTGAGTGACAGATTTTGAATATAAACATGTAATGTCATTTATTAGGGCATCAGTATTTTGAGCTTCAGTGCTATATTTTCTATCCTCCAAGAAGTGTTTAACATCTTCCAGTACTTGAATTGCCTCCTGAAAACTTGCCAATTTAGGAGGTGGTGGCAAAATATCCATATCTTCGTCTGATTCATGACAGTTCTCATCATCAGGTTCAGTTAAGCTCTGTAAGAAATCTTCTTCCCATGTTTCAGCCACAAACTCTGCACAAACTAGGAGATCTGCATCTCCGTCAACATATTCAGTTGCTGGACACCTTTCATCACCCACTGTCTTCCTAATCAACTCGCCCAATTCCATTCTTACATCAACATCACCAAATGGATCAATTGTACTCACAACATCTAATTCAGTTGTCAGAATTCCAGCAGTTTTAAAGCATTTCACTATCGTATCTGCCTTCACTTCTCTCCATGCATGAGCAATCCAATAAATAGCTGTCAGTAGATTGACAGACTTAGCTACCTCAGATGCCGAATTACATGTATCTATTTTAGCTAAAACATAATGGAAGAACACTCTTTTGTAGTGCACTTTAAAGTTTTTTATGATGCCCAAGTCCAGTGGCTGTAATCTAGAGGTTGTATTAGCTGGTAGAAAAACAATTTTAATGTTAGAATACTTCCCCTTAAGATCTTCAGGATGACACCCAGCATTGTCTAACAACAATAAAACAGACCGACCTTCCACGCTCATTTTTCTATTAAATACAGTCAACACACTATGGAAGATTTCACTTGTCATCCAGGCTTTCGCCTGACTAAAATACCTCACCGGTAGATTATTTTTAAGTACACCACGAAAACACCTAGGGTTCTCAGATTTCCAAATTACAACTGGGGCTTCTTTACTCCTCGCTGCATTAACTAAGAAAGCTATTGTAACTCTCTGTTTAGACTTTTTCCCACCACGACATTTCTTTCCCTTCTCATCAAAACCCTTCTCAGGCAAAGCTCTCCAAAAGCAACCATTCATCAAGGTTATAAATGTCTTCTTTTCTATAATTCTTTCAAAATTTCAGGTAATCTCTCTTTCCAGGATTGAATTGTGACTCCTGAAACATCCCCAGATTCACCCTGGATTGTAACTTGTCGAATATTATACCTCTTCTTCCATTTTTCAAGCCACCCATTTGTACCCTTAAATCCTGGCTTTTCCAGCTGCACAGCAATGTCCTTAGCCTTCTGAGTTAACTGTGGGCCATCGGGGTAAATGTTTTTAGAGCAGGCAAGTAGATACCATTTATATAAAGCATCATTTATATCTGAATATTCTGAAGTACTAGGCTTTTGTCTTGCTAACAAACTGGAGGCATTAGACTCGTACAAAGTGATAATAGATTCCTTAGATTTCAGGATAGTAGAAATCTGAGTCTTACCACAACCAAATATTTCACCAAGGGCACGAACTGACAGAGAAGGGTCACTTTTCGATTTCTTTATGACTTCAACTTTCTTTTCTAGGGTTAGATGGCACCGTTTCTTGCCAGCAACAGAAGCCATTGCAGCACATACACAACTCGACCACCAACGTAGTAGCTTTGATAAATTAAAGCAGGTGAGAGGTCACGTGCACTGATTATTACATTATAGCTCACTAACAACTCGAATAGTTCAAGCTTGCCCTACGCGCTAAGAAGATGGCATCTCAACCTACCGGTAGTTCTTTGAATGTCACTGAATTGCAATCGTACATTAGAGGGCAACATGTATACAAAGACGTGTGGACACCAGTAGTGGGTGAAGTGCTACTGCTAAAGAGAGAACCCAACAATGTCAGAGATAACTGTGCTGTCGCTGTACTGAAGGAGGGTCAAGTAGTTGGCCATATTCCCTACAACATTTCTGCTATTGTGTCGCACTTCTTAAGCAGAGATAATAATAAGGCTTTTGCCGAAGTAACTGGAGACAGAGTTAACAGAGGGGGAGGATATGGTTTGCTGTTACCGCTTTTATGGCCCAGAACTATATGTAAAGAGAATGAACGAAATTACTACATCACTAGCATCACAAGGATTGATATAGCTGGTAGCTAGCAATAATATAATCAACATAGTCAAAATATTTTTTGCTGAGTAAGTTATGTGACCCGCCCGTCCGCTAGCGGAGGTAATTAATTAATTCGTGCCCGAGTTAGTGTCCGTTGCCCGGAATAGGGGGAGTCCGTTGCAAAGAGGTTCGTTAAACATTGCAGCTATGGTAAGTCCCATCGGTGCATTTACTTTTGTCCATTGCAGAGAGATGTCCGTTATATGGAATGTCCGTTAGGAGAGGTTCCACTGTATAGAGCAACATGGGAAGACTGCAAATGCTATCTATATTACCCCCAAATGCTATATAATAATACGCTTGTGTGTAGTAACGATGATGACGATGACCGACGGTGTGTGCATTCATGAATAGTTTATGAGCATTGTGCGGTTTGGTAAAGTGTTGTCATCTCATGGTGGGTAAAGTGTCATCACATTCAGTAAAAAGTGCTTGTTAATTCTAAAAAGCGGGAGCAATGAACAGTGGAAAGCAGCATAGATTTAAAAAAGGAAGGCGAAAGTTCGAAAGAGAAGGTAAAAGGTGATTAATCGTAACTAAAATGCAAGTGGAATCAGCGAGGTAAGGCAGCATAGGAAGGCAAAAAGGCGAGCAGCAATTAATTGTAAGTGGAATCGATGAGTAAAGGCGAGGGTTAGTTTCCAAAAGGTAGGCGAAAGTACGAAATAGAAGACAAAAGTTTCTCAAAGTAGAACAGAAATTTAGAAGCAGGAGAGAAGACAAAGGAAAAGGGGGTCCATGACTTAAGAAGAAGAGCTGAAGATAGGAGAGGTGGGGCATAAGAAAAGCTCAAATAATTCAGAAAAAAGAGAGCAGGAGAGGGAAACTTTTGTAACCTTAACCAATGGTAGAGAATGATAACTGAGTAAGATTACTTGTGCTACTGCATTCTTACTTTGCAATACGTTAAGTACCACTATGTAGTGGGGTACTTGCTAGTAATAATAATTGCATGTATAAGAAATCATGCAAGTGATCAAAGGTGATATTACGATAGTAAGATTCTATTAGTAGGTAAAATATATTAATTACTTGGCAAATATTCCCTTATTTGTCTGATGTAGTTAATGTCATTTGCACATAACAATTACATGTAGCTCTATTTAGTGCCCCAACCTAGTCTCAATAGCATAATTAATATGCTTTAATATTTTTATATATGCTACACAGTTTATTCTGCCTAGATGTAGTTAAATCATCATAATAATATTATCTATCATCAATAGTCATTGGATTTTGATAAATATTTCTTACGTTTGGTCTGCTGGTGCTTGCTATCTTGGATAAGATTTGTGGAAGAATCTATAGAATCTATAGTATCCATAGAATCTATAGAATCCTCCATAGAAAGTATAGAATCCTCCACAATAGAATCATCCATAGCTAATATAGAATCCTCCATAATAGAATCATCCATAGCTAATATAGAATCCTCCATAATAGAATCATCCATAGCTAATATAGAATCCTCCATAATAGAATCATCCATAGCAAGTATAGAATCCTCCATATTAGAATCATCCACAGCAAACATAGAATCCTCCATAGAAAATATAGAATCTATAGAACAACAAAAGAAACAAATAATTGAGAAAGCGCAGTGTTGTGAATTCAAATACTGTCAGCAGTGGCCCTCCCTCTGGAACTTACCCGCAGTAGATATAAATCCCGAGGATTTCTGGATGTTAAAAAAAAAACATTGAAAGAAACCTCAGGTTTGATTCAGTCAGGGTTATATCCAGGGGGGTGGGGGTAAGGAGAGGCTTTCCCACTAACTCCCCCCCCCCCCCCCCCCCCCCCCCCCCCCCTCCTCCCCTCCTGCCAAACTACTCATCCCCCCTCCCCCCATCTTACCTGATGTTTACAGGCTGTGGTATACTATTGAAGTTGAGCCCAAATTTGCAGCATTAACTTGTACTGTTTTTCATGCTAATTACTCATAATCAAAATATTTCCCTCTTTCCCTTGTAGCTAATAGATATAATTATGTAGAGGGTGATGAACTTACCTGAGCTTCTTCCTCCCCAGACAAAAATTTATGGATAGAACCACTGTTAATTCAAAGGTAGCTGTTACAAATTATTTAATGATCTTTATGACTATATTATGTATATGCACAGTTACTGATATTTACTAGAGACAGACTTTGAATACTCTCTACAGTTCAGTCTGGCTACTTTTAGAATAGCTGTCCCATTTTGCTCTAACAATAGAAGCATAAGACAACTTTGCATAATCATAAGATTTTTTTAAATTCACATAACCTTCATTCATATTAGGGGACTTTATTAGAATATGCACCTTATTCAATATATCTGTGCCAATGTAATGTAAGGTATCAACTGCATACGTTAGGCACAATAGTTAAAGTCATTTTTGTGATAAATAATTTTTTTGTGAAGCAAGCATATTAAAAAAAACTTACTTGTGATTTAAAAATTGATGGCTATTGAGTACAACTATTGAAGAAGCTCTGTCTATTTTGTCTAGTCACAGACTAATTCATTTTGAAATCATTAACAAAGTTAATAGCTATGGTGGTACGAAAGATCGTTTGGGACTATTATACATACCATAATATAATTACAAAGTATACAATGAAACTTTTGAATGTGATGGCTACCATACCTTGTATAATTTCCTCAGGGTTATCAGCTTGTTGTAAAATTTCCTCAGGGTTATCAGCTTGTTGAAAAATTTCGTCAGGGTTCTCAGACGCTAGAAGGTGCTGCAAACCTTAATGATGATGAAATGGTATATATACATAATACTTTAAAAAAAGATAAATGATAGCTTGCAATTTACTTAGCAATCCTTGTTTGATTTCTGCTAGTTCTTGACTAAAATAGTTCCAAAGATCTAAATAATAATGTAGAATCTTTCTAATGTTAAGACTAAGGAACTAGTATGTTGATTGCACCTTGATGAAGGCCTTCATCATAGTCTGCTGTCTCTATTGCATCTTGTAAAGCTATAAAATTGGAAATAATATAATAACTGATACTTTTAATATAAAGTTACCACTAGAAAAAAATTACTATATCTATACTTATTGTACTAAATTATTACACCCACACATTATAATATGAATACCTTGCACAAAATAAGAAAGTGTAGGCAGATTTATTAGTAACCCAATAATTTTTGGTCATTTTGCTCAAATATTTACACTCTTGCAATGTCAAGTCTCATTCACTTTGATCACTATTGGCTGTGGGGCCTCATAAGTGCCTAGGCATATTTTGTAGGAGTGGTTAGTTGCTTGATGGAATTGCAGGCTGTTGCTGCGTTGGTCTATTGGAACCAGCCAACTCTCTATAAGAGTGCTATCATAATTTTAAAATACATATTTCAAGCATGTTTCTTTTCCTGATCTTCACAATGTATTACTAGGGAGTATGTATATTTTAATACTTTATTATTATTATTATCAATTTTCCACTCTAAATATGAACTAGCTAGTTTAAATATTGCACCACTGATCTTAAGTGGCTGGTCTTCCATAGTCACACCCTCTTCATGGGCATAGACAAAAATATAATTTTGGGAGTGTTTAAATTAGCACCATTAAAAATATAGCTACACATAAACGACAAAATGAGAGAATCAGTGATATTAATTGAGCTAAAAAATTTGTGGAAGCAGGAAGAAAAAAAAAAAAAAAAAAAAAAAAAACAATAAAAAAACAAAAAAAAACCAAAAAAAAAAAAAAAAAAACAAAAAAAATGAAAAAACCAAAAAAAAAAAAAAAAAAAAACAAAAAAAAAAAAATAAAAGAATCAAGAACAAACAAAAAAAAAAAGATAAAAAAAAAAAAAAAAAATAAAAAAAAAAAAAACAAAAAAAACAAATACAAAAAAAAAACATAAAAAAAAAAAACAAAAAAGAACCCACCCCCCCCCCCCCCCCCCCCCCCCCCCCCCCCCCCACCGCATAGTCGAACACCCATGCTGACTCTGTTATTACTGCAACTGAGAACGGGTGGTTTCAATCGAGGCTTACTGACAAAAAGGATTCTCTTTGTCAAGTATGATTCCCCCCCCCCCCCCCAAAAAAAAACAGAAATGAATAAAAAAACAACAAAAAACAAAGAAATACAAAAATAACAAACCAAAAAAACAAAACAAAAAAACGAAAAAAAAAAAAAAAAAAAAAAACAAAAAAATATTAAAAAAAACAAAAAAAAAAAAAAGAGAAACAAAAAAAGAAAAAAAACCAAAAATAGACAAAAAAAAAAAAAAAAAAAAAAAAAAAAAAAAAAGAAAAAAATAAAAGAAAAAAAAAAAAAAAAAAAGAAGAAAAAAAAACAAGACAAATAAAAAAAAAAGAAAAAAAAAAAAAAAATAACAAAGAAAAAAAAAAAAAAAAACTCAAATGCAAAGAGAAATAAAAACAAAAAAACAAAAAAAAAAAAAACAAAAAAAAAACCACACAAAAAGAAAAAAAAAGAAAAAAAGAAAAGAAAAAAAAAAAACTATATAAAAAAAAATAAAAGACAGAATAAAAAAAAAAAAAACACAACCAAAAAACAAAAAAAAAAAAAAAACAACAACAACAACAACAAAAAAAAAAAAAAAAAAAAAAAAAAAAAAAAAAAAAAAAAAAAAAAAAAAAAAAAAAAAAAAAAAAAAAAAAAAAAAAAAATAAAAAAAAAAAAAAAAAAAAAAAAGAAAAAAAAAAGAAACAGAAAAAAAAAAAACACAAAAAAAAAAGAAAAAAAAAGACAAAAAAAAAAAAAAAAAAAAAAAAAAAAAAAAAACCAAAAAAACAAAAAAAGAAAATAAAACAAAAAAAAAACAAAAAAAAAAAAAAAACCCCCCCCCCCCACCCCCCCCCCCCCCCCCCCCCCCCCCCCCCCACCCCCCCCCCCCCCCTTAAACTGCCCTTTAATTATTAGCCTCAAATTTTGGAAAATAACAAACAAGTTTTAATACAAATTGAAATACAAACTAGCATGTGCCTGTAATCAAAGATAAAGAAACATACATAACAAATTAAATTTGGCTTACTTGTGGTGTGTTGCTCGATATCTTGAATGATAAGTGTTGAAAAATCTATACAACAACAACAAAAACACATAATTGAGAAAGGTATGCTTTGTGTACTCAAACACTGCAAGGCTGGCTCTCCCTTATAGAACCAGCACACAAAAGGAATACATTATACATCCCTGGGATTTCTGAATAGCTTAAAGGTATGCTGAACTCACAGCAGCTTTATATTAAACTAAAGATATTGTTATAAATTATTTATTGATTTGCATGTCTAAGTGTGATAGTCATGTTTATAAAAGGCAGATTCAACACATTCACTCAGTTTGGCTATTGTTAATAGCTACAACCATTTCATATGTTTTTTCAGAAATATTGTAAATTACTGTGAGTATGTGACGGTGCTCTACTCTGTTATTAGCTAGAGCTTCCGCCATACATTGAATCTGACCAATCGAACAAGTCCTTGTTAATAATACTTTAATTGAAATATTCAGTAACAATCAAAATGCAGCTATTCTAACTTTATCCAGACTGAGCTGCTCTACAAAAGTCACAAGTATATATGCACAAATATGAAAACAATGAGTCACAACATCGTTAACACCTAACAGGTGATTAAGGGGAATGAATAATAATTGAAAATAATAATTGAAAAATAATTGAATGACTTGTCAATTAGGTCCCTTGGTTATGGTCTGGCTCGTCTAAGCTGGTCCCTTGTCCTTCTAGGGGGCTGTCCCTGACAGAGTACATAATTGAGTTTTAGACTAGTGGTGCGCTCGAATAGCGCAAATGCATGGCGAGCGAGCAGACTCTTTTTACAGAAAAATAGGACAGAAATTACATTTAACTGATAATAACAGAATTACCTGAATAAACTTAGAAAGCAGTGGCAAAGAAGCGCAGCTTAACAAAGAGACTTCACAATTGTTTCAAGAAGAGAGTAGCTATAAACGTTTTGGTTGAAACAGAGTTGCGTAACGCAGTGCAGCAGGATTCTCCGCGCTCGTTAATTGAAAAATACTGGAACTGTGAACGTTTTACCTAATTAGAAGCGCGGGCGAAATATTTTGACGTACGTATACATGCATACATACATAATATCTAAAATCTCAATTGAACACAACTGATAGTCAGCTTCGCTCGCTTCGCTCGCTCGCTGAATAAGCATATGCCCTTAACTATAACTATTGTGGAGACAACTGTCATAAATAGAATATATTGAAGTAACTGATGTCTATGCCAACTCACAGGAATGTATGAAACCTAAATCATTAATTTTTTATTCTAGTAGCTATAAATATTTTATATAAATACTAGGAAAGTAACATCTATACATGGTTTGAGTTTTCTATGCATTTTGAATAAAAACATCAATACAACATAACGTTTGAGTGTGAAATAGCCACCATACCTTCATGCAAATTTCCCTCAGGGTTCTCAGACTCTAGAAAATGCTGTAAACCTTAGAAATGAAATGAGATATACATAATTATCCCTGACTTATATGATTTAATTTGCAACTTACTTAGCAATCCTTGTTTGATTTCTGCTAGTTCTTGACTGAAATTGGCTCTAATATCTACATACAATATTGAATCACTGCAAGTTTAAACAACAGAGTAAGTAAGTTAATTGTACCTTGACGAAAATCTTCATCATAATCTGTTGTATTCATTATATCTTGTAAGGTAAAAAAACAACATTATTATCCAAAATATTAACTTGCTACTTTTGTTAATGCTATTACTTGAATAATTTTATTATACTTATTGTACTAAATTAAAATAATTAAACAAACAATAAACATTACTGCCAGTGATTAAAACATGACAGTTCAATAAAAAATATAGAGTGAAGATGCTTCATCTTGGAATTAAAAATTTTTTATTACTTGGAGTAATTGTTTTATTTTGTCTTTTAAAAAAAATTATATATTGAATTTAGACCAATTGTCACTTTGGAAAACAACAGATAAGAGGGTGTCTATGTGTGTGAGAGGAGCACTATCAACTTAGCGTCCCTATCTTGAGGACACCTAGTGTCCCTCAGTTTGCACTTAGTCAAGTGTCCTTATGATGCTTTGTTAGGAGCAGTTCCTATGTACATTCTAAATTAGTTAGGCACTGCACAGTCATCATGAACTACCATTTTTTTGGGTCCCTTAGGCACTAAGCAGAGCCCTCGCTACACTCAGGATGCTATAGCATGGCGCCTTCAGGACCCTAAAAATGGTAGTTCCCTCCGAGGCAGTGACTAACTTTTATATAGATTACCCATACTTCTTCTGCGGCCTATCACACTCTACTGACTTCTTTTAAAGCTGTAAACTATTTCGTCAAGCACAATACATTATTATGTTTGGCACAAATTGATTACATCACAACGTTTCAACAGCCTTACCTGATTGTTGAGAACATAGTGAATATAAGTCTTTGCGTATTTTAGACCAAATTGGTGCTGCACGTGGTCGTCGTGTTTGTCGTATTCTGGATAGTATTCTACACCAAAATCCTGCAGGCTGTATATGAACAAACATTCCTATAACAATAACAAGGTTTACTTTACATGCAGGTATTTCTCCCCCAAAGCAATGAAAACAATGAACTTAGTCATAAGGTTACTACACACACACACTTCATTATGTGACGGAAGAAAACAGGGAGGCCAAGCTAGACCAAACCAGAGAAGGGCATGGCATTTAATATGACAATCATAGACATTTATAATTAGTTATAATTAATAGCTACTACAACAAATTTAATCAGTTTCCAAACATTACCAAATACATTTTGAGATGGACAGAACCTTGAAAAAAAATTAAGTTTGCAATATAATTAATTTTAGTTAACTTTACCTGTACTCATGAACACACAGTACCATCAATTACCACATTTTCAGGAAGTTCATTTTCCATAGTACTAACAAGCAATTTTTTGTCCAGTTCACTATAAAAATTAGTCTCGCATAGCCAGACCCTTTACTACCGCTACGCTGGGTTTAACCGCAGAATATCCGGGTGAAGGACTTATTGCATTCTTTTGAACTGGTACTATGTACTAATGCCACCAGACCCTTTCCCAGCGTAGCGTTAGATAAAGGGTCTGGCTACGTGATACTACTTAAAATTGCAAACATTCTTTTGATTTTTTCTATGGAGATCACTACCAAATTGGGGCATAGATATAAAATATATCCTGGTGGGCATCTTGAATTCCATTCGCAAAGTACAGTAAGTAGGAGCAAAGAATAAGTTGCCAAAAATATCATTAAATCACATTTGCGAAAACCTTACCACTTAGTTCTTATAATAGGAAAAAGATAGAAGCTGACTGTGTTATCCAAGCAATGCCTCTTTGTTTTACTTCTACTAAGCCCAAATATATAGGCCTAGTCAAGGGATGTGGAAAAGGAGGAAAAAGAATTGAGGAATATTAAGAAGTGAGAAATATTAGATGACTCAGTTATCACATGAACCTTATGTATTAGAACAAAAATTGATGATAGTAGCTTTACCCAAAGCAATTTATGGATACCTCTGGGACAGTGAATTATGCATAACTACTGCTGGTTGTACTATAAGAATGCTATTCTTAGACAAACAATAAAATTTTCCCTACTAAATAAGTTACTGACCAAGTAGCTATACAGTGGAACCTCTCTACAAAGGGACTCGGAAGAACAACTTGACTCTTAACAACAGCCAGCGTAAATGGAACACAGTGATCTACTACAATAAAAAATAAACTCTGAAAGCAGCCAAACTCTCTACAAGGGTCAAAAGACTTGACCCCAAGCATGGCCTTTGTAGAGAGGTTCCACTGTATAGCTAATACACACTATTGACTTCTTACCTTTTTATTTTAAATAATCACCCGTAATTAACATTGTCTAACCTGCAGTAAAAGTAATATAAAGCCAAAACATAATTATTATTGGGAATTATTAAAAGCGATCTAGTTTAAAAAAGGTTACGACGCTAGCCAGTTAAGGTGCAATTCTCATCAGATCAAGCTTCGAGATTACTGCAGCTACAATGTATACCTGTGTGACTCCCCAGAGTCACTCGGGACCAAAACATTCCCAGGCCCGTAGGCAGAGGTTCGCATTGGGGGGTTCGATTTTAAGACGCAATAAGCCACACCTACTTTTGTTTCCTCTTTAATTCTTCTACAATACTAAAAAACGAAAGATAAGTGCACTAATTTGTTCTAGCTAGGTATTCAACTTCAAAACTATAATTCATTAAACACTGTTGGAAAAGCGGTATTATTCTCGTGTAACCAGGTTTCTAACCACTACGGTGAGCTGTATCTGAACAGTGCAACCATAGATACACGAACAGAAGGGATTGGAAACGCCGTATTATTCGCGACTCTGCCGCCCATAAGCTCTATTGCAATTGGCGTGAACCCTTTGATGTTCAGGCGCAGTATGCGCGAATAATAACTGTAAACAAAAGTCAACTAAAAATAGGCTTCACTCCTGAGCTCATACAGGTAGTGATCTATTTATGGAACAGCACCAGAGCTGTGCACTAGATAGAGTCACCACACTTATAAAAAAAACCGGCTGTTGAACGGGATTTGGGCGGCTGAGCTACAGTTTAAACGCGGACTTAGAGGTAAGATAACCTTATCAGGAGCTAGTTACCCCTATAAAATCTTCCTGAAGTTGTAGGCTATAATTTTTAGGGGCTATACCTGTTGATACAGTTCCACTGCAATGTAGGAAGGTCTTTTTTTAATTGTCCTTATATGTTTGACAGAGCCTTTCTTCAGTCATCCATGGAGTAATTGTAGAAGTGTTATGGGTTGTCGTAACCCCTCTATTGGAGGGGTATTGTTTAGTTTTAGTCCAAAAAGTGTGTTTTCTGGCAATATGTTTATCACTCCATCGTATGAAACCATATTTTGTTCTAGGTATGCCTCGAAAGCCAGGATTTCAGCATCGCAAGAAGAAGGAGAAAGAGCGGCGCTTGGAACGTCTTGCAGCATCGACTGAAGCCATTTGCCAGCCTCAAGACTCCAATCGAGGCTTTTCTACTTCATTGGAGCATCTAGCTGAGTCCATTAAGTTACCCAATAAGGAATGGAATAACCAAAGTCCAGCAGAACGGGGAAAACTGTGTTTCTGTAAAATTTCCCGAGCCAGTTGTACTAGCTCGAATCCTCTATGTGTAACACATACTGTTACTGTTGAGTCTGATTTTTCATGGTCAGTTTTTGTCCATGACCGTAGAGTAGATCCTGCTTTGTGTGGTATTCTGAAATCGTTCCCTTCCATTGTTGATGCCAACCATCTATCTGAGCTTTTTTGTGTTCTTGACCGCATAAAAATCTGTGCGGGACAGCCAGACCCAAACTTTGTCAGCATGGTAAAGGCTAAAAAGGGGAAAGTGTGCTCTTCTGGTGGTACTGTTGTTGCTATAGTGGATAGTATGCCTGTAGAATTTGGTGGGGAATCTTACTCTAGCACCATCCGTACGACTTCATGTGAAATATTGTGTGAGACTGAGAAATGTTCCTCTTGTAAAGGCTATAGAGCATCACTGCGTTCAATGTACCACAGATGGAACAAACGGATGCCTAGCTGCAGTTTATATGCCAATGAACGTTACATGAATACCCCTGAGAAGAGCACAAAAATGAAGAGATTGAAAGCAAGGGTCCCATAGTTCCCAACCGTCCCGATTTGGCCGGGACACTCACGATATTTCTGCATCGGTCCCGGTACACGCTCAAAGGATGAATTTGTCCCGACAAACTAAGCTTTTCGATAAATGCCAATTCAGCAAAAAAATCTCGTGATATTTTATGATGTAATACTTTTCCCCCGTGCTCATTTGGAAGTGGCTAATTTTCTAGTGTGACTAATCTTTTTAGTGATGGCTGAACTTCCTAGATCTAAGAAGCCAAAAAGAGCTAGTCATTTTGATCGCAAGTGGGTGACTGAATTTGATGGAATTACTGCCAGCTCTAAAGGTGAGTACTAAGCTTAGGATATCTTTCAGCTAGGTTATGTAGCTAGCTGAAGTAATTTTAAATTGCAGGAAATACCTATGCAAGATGTATATTTTGTGGGCTAGACCTGTTGGTGTCCCATGGTGGAAGGCATGACATCACGAAGCATGTGACTTCAAAGCATCACTTGGAAATGGCCAAATCAGCTTCTTCCTCGAAATCTATTTGCAGCTATTATAAGCCTTCTGAGAGTCAGAGTGTTATAGAAGCTGAAAGTCGCTGGGCATTATTTGTGAGCAAACATAACCTTGCATTTCTCAATAGTGATCATGCAACACAGTTGTTTACTAAGATTTTCAAGGACTCGGAAATTGCAAAGAAGTTTTCTTGTGCTCGTACAAAATGTGCAGCAATTGTTACAGATTCTCTTGCTCCTTATTTTACATCAAAATTAATAAAAAATCTTTCTAATCCTTTTTCTATAATGATTGATGAGTCTAATGATAAAACAGACAAATCATGTATAATCCTAGTAAGAGTATTTGATTCAGAAGTAGGTGACATTCGGACAAGATTTTTAGATATGCCAATTGTAAACATTGGTACGGCTAATAATCTCTTTAGTGCTTTGAAAGAGTCGTTACATAAATTTGGCCTCACCTTTAGTAGAGCTGTTTCTTTCATGTCAGACACCACAAATGTGATGAAGGGAGCAAGATCTGGTGTAAAAAAGCTTATTAAAGATGAGAATCCATTTTTGCATGATGTTGGATGTATATGTCATCTGGCAGATCTTGTGGTTAAAGCTGGAATGGAAACTTTACCTATAGATATTGATCAACTTTTTGTTGATGTATTTTACCACTTTTATCATAGTAGCAAGAGAAAGCAACAATTTACAGATTTATGGCAGTCTTTGTTCACATCTGAGCCTGAAGTCATTCTCAAGCACAGTACAACACGCTGGTTGAGTCTCCTGCGATGTGTCCGCAGATATATAAATCAGTATGAAGGGTTAAAATCATATTTTTTGACCTGTGACAACAGAACAAATAAGGTTGAAAGCATTACTGCTAGACTTGAAGATCCTTTAGTTCTGCCTCTTCTTTACTTTCTCTCCTACATCCTGCCACATATAGATCGCTTCAATTGTATCTTTCAAAAATCATATCAAAATACCACTTGTCAGCTCTATGTTGAAATAAATAGATTAGTTAAGTTATATGCTGCCAATTTGTTAACCTCAGCTTCCATTCAAGCTTCAGGAACAAATTTGAAAAATCTGAAATTTGATAGCCAGTTAGAAAATGAGCATTTAGGCATTGGTACAGAAACATGGGCTGCTATATCTGTATTTGAACAATAACGTAATACTAAGCCATTTTTTGAAGCAGTAAGAAAGTTTTATGTCACATCTATTAAAAAGATGATTCAAAAATTTCCTTTCGGTGATAGTCTTTTTCGTGACTTAGAAATTTTATTGCCTACCAAGTTGACATCTACAACAACTATAAGTATTGCCCTTAAGTTAGCTGAACGTTTTCCTCAACTGGAAATATCAGACACCATTTCTCTTGATAAGCTTCGGGAAGAGTGTTTGGACTACACTCTTTCATCAGCTGATCTTCCTACACCAGACATGTACACAGCAGCTGATGGTATTGAAAGGCCACAGATAGGAAGATACTGGAGAAAGGTTAGTCAACTATTGACTCTCAGGGGCGGATCTAGGGGGGGCTCGACTAGTGTCGTACGAGCCCCCCTTTTTTCATGATGAGCCCCCTTTGTTCAAGATGAGCCTTCATTAGCTAGCCACTGGATTCATTTCGCTGTCCAGTTCCTTTTTTTGCTGCGGTCGCAGCCTTCTAATAGGCGCACTCAATCAATTTTAATATGCTGAGTCAGGAATTTTGCAATTCGTCCTTTTGAATGGTAGCATGTCTAAACAAATAAAACTAGGCTGTTTTTAAAACCTCCTACCAAGTAAGCAGGTGAAGGTAGTAGTATCTTATAACACCATTTAGATTGTGTTAATGTAGTTAACAGTTTCATATTATTGTTTAGTTCTCCCTAGCTAGCTAGGTAGGAAATTTACTTATTAAGGTATTACCTCAGATAAACAGAATTTCTTAGATATAAATTACTGTCAATTTTATTAATTACTAAGAATATATTGACATCAGCTTAGATAGCTGAGCTGTCTGCTAAAACTTTTTTTTAATGTAATTGCTTGGCCAGATTAAAATACTGTACATATTTTTACATCATATGGGCATTTAGCTAATAGATTGTCAGAAGTGTGTTGAATTGTTTAGGAGGCCCAAACTGAGTAGTTCAGCACTTCCAGAGACTTCACTTTCTCCTTAGGGTGTTTCCCCCACTTGTGCTTCCGCTCCTCCAGAGGCATCCTTGTCAGTAATCTCGATTTATCATCCCCAACAGCTCATTCTCCCTCTCAAAGTTCACTATCTTCCATCATCACCTCAGCATACAACACTTATTCCTGGGTCCTAGTCCATCACTAGCTGTTTTGTCATCTTCACAGGCCTCTCTTGCCCCAACAAGCCAGTGCGTTGTAATGTCCATGTCCCTATCTAGTTAATGACTGATAATGCATGTTCATCTTCCCACCTTTCAATAATGGAATCTTCATCTTTGCTGATGACTTACCAAATTCTTCTTTAGTTCCTTCTGAAGTGTGGAGGTGGAGGCAAAAATGGTGCCAGGTTGATGCTGTGAAGCGGCCAGCTACACTGTGCACTGCTCTACATGCATGTGATAAGGATTTTTCCCATGTCTTTTTGCAGATTGTGGTTGCACTATTCCAGTAACTGCATGTGAAAATGAGAGCCAATAGCATGCTTAAGAATTTGAAAACCTATTTACGTCTATGGGGCAAGAGAGGATTTCATCACTGGCATATGAATATTTATTATAATATTAAAATTGACTTGGATGATGTCATTGACATTTTTAAACTCAAAATAGCTTTGTACTTGTATTTTATTCATAATTTTTATTGAGCCTATTGTTACATAATTCATTCATTCATTTCCTGGACAGAATGCCATTATAATAAGCCATTTACAATATGTTCTTTATGATGAACTGATCCATTCATTTTATTTGTTCAAGCCATTTTAATAGTTCATTTTTTCATTCCCTAGTAATGCTAATAAAATGAAGCACCCAAGGCGCAAACCCTCAGCGCTATTAAACACTACCTAGCTATTACAATTATAGCTAATCTCCTTCCAAAAGAACAAGCAATCTGTTAGTTATTTTTAATGAGGCATCAAAATAGCTTGACCAATGAAAAATGGTACCTGGAAACGCTGTCTTCATAAGAAAAGAAGCTAAACTAGCCAGAAACACTCACCTGTATACATTTTCTATGTAAAATTTCAATTTAAACTTCCCTGAGCATAAAGTGAACTACACCGCTGACTGCAGAAATTATTTGCTCACGTGGGGCGTTGCCTACGTGGAACTGAAAGCTTCACATTTTCTCAACAATTAGCTGGAAATTAAAAAAGTAGCTCAATAAAAGGTCTTAAATCATAGTCTAGAGCAAGTTTATACCTAAATCAACTGTTAATTTTCAGTAATCTCCAAAATCAGAGCGTGACAAACTTGACAGGACGACTGCTATAACCTTCTTGCGCATGCACGCTGAGGGTTAATTAATGTATGAATCATAACTATGAATATACTCTTGTAGGAAGTAAATAGAAACGCGTCCTGAAATTAGTTATATTATTAAAAGAGCCCCCCCTTGGAAAATCCTAGATCCGCCCCTGACTCTAGATCGTCAGCCAAGATTTCCTTTACTGTACAAGCTAATGATAGGACTCATGACAATTCCAGCCTCCAATGCTGATGCAGAGCGAGGATTTTCTATGTTACGAAAAATACATACCGACCAGCGTTCTAATTTGAGCCAGTCAACTATCACAGCCTTAATGTCAATTAAATTGAATTGTGAAGACTGCTGTATTGATACTGAGCTGCCGAATGATTTATTGCTTGATTGCAAGAAAGCCACTTCTAAAGTAGTTAAAAGAAGCCAAGCCATCAACAATTAAACTTACTTACCTTAAACTTACAATTAAACTTACCTTAATAATCATATCAATTCTTTTTTTGTCCAGTTACATTAGCTTAGTTACTCATATTCATTGTGCATTGTGCTGATTGTTTAAAATTCAAAAAATAAATTAAATGGTGTCAAAAACTATGTTCAATTAAGGTAATTTTTATATTAAGGCAATGTCCCTATCAATGTCCCTATTGCACCTTAAATTTGTCCCTATCATATAAGAAAAATGAAGAAAATGTCCCTACCAATTGTTCACTGAGGTTGGGAACTATGGGGTCCACAATGCAGAGAAAACCGTTCTTCATTTACAAGAAAGGGTAAAGAAGTTAACTCAAACAGAGGGAGAGCATCTCGATGTTGATTTTCAATCTGATTTGATATCAATCATGAATTCCAACAAGAACAATGTTAAAGAGGCATACCCTGATGGAAGCTTTCCTAAGCTTTTTTGGGATGAGCAGTTGAAGGCTGCTTCCATCTCTGATCCCAGACAAGTTCGCTGGCATCCTGTTATAATAAAATGGTGTCTGAATCTCAAACTACTATCAAGTGCATCTTATCATGCTCTTAGGTCAAGTGGTTTCATTAAGTTACCATCGGACAGAACTTTACGAGACTACACGCATTACTTTCAGAACAAGACAGGGTTCCAAAATGAGGTCAATAAGCAGCTTCTTGATGAAATAAGTCTTCAATCCCTACCAGATTCCAGAAAATTTGTTGCAGTTTTAATCGATGAAATGAAAGTTAAAGAAGGGCTTGTTTTTAACAAGTATTCTGGTGAAATTGTTGGGTTTACTCATCTCGGTGACATCAACGATGATTTGGTTCGACTTGAGCAGGAAGGTGACCATCCAACTGTGGCAAAACAGGTTCTTGTAGTGATGGTGCGTGGGATCATGTTCAAGCTTGATTTTCCTTATGCTCACTTTGCTACTTGTGGAGCAACAGCTGACAAGATATTTCCAATTGTGTGGGAGGCAGTCCGTCGGTTAGAAAGTAGTGATCTTAAGGTTCTATGTCTTACGGCAGATGGAGCTAGTTTGAACAGGAAATTCTTTGGAATGCATGGCGAGCCTTTTTACAAGACAATCAACCCTTTTTCCTCAGATGGGCGCTCCCTTTTTTTTTATAGCAGATCCACCACACCTCATGAAGACCATTAGGAACTGTTGGTCTCATTCTGGACTTAATGGCACTCGGCTGATGAAGGTATGTGCATTAATGTTGCATGTGATGAATATAATGCTGGTTATTTTGGTACAGATTAATGGGCAACACATTGTATGGAAACAGCTTTGGGATTTGTTTGGAAAGATCTCAGGAACCCGGGATAGTTCTTGTGGGCTTTCACTATTGCCCAAGCTCAAACAGGAACACCTTAAACTCACTTCATTCTCAAGGATGAGAGTGGATCTTGCAGCACAGGTGACTATTATGTATTATACTATCATGATACATGTACATGACTGTTATATTAATACCCAGGTTTTGAGCAAGAGCGTGCATGATGCATTCGTTTTCTTTGGAAGCCCTGAAACCAAAGAAACAGAGAAATTTATCTTGATGATGGATCGCTTCTTTGATTGCTTGAATGTTAGGAACTTCAAGGAATGGGCTCTCAAGAAGAAGCCAGACCTCAAACCATATTCCAGCCCTGATGACCCACGATTCAAGGTATAAATACAATAGTATACTAGACAGTCTTCTAGGGATCTTGTTGCTTTTAGTGGCTGACAGAAGTGTTCCTAAAATATCTTGATGACTGGGAAGAGTATGCCAAAGGCCATAAAGGTTTGTCTTCTGTACAGAAGAACAAAATGCTGCTGAGCAGGGAAACCCGAGCAGGCATTAGAAGAATGACGGGTAGGTGTACTATGAAATATTTTTAAGTAATGCACATATACACACACAAACACACACACACACACACACAAACACACACACACAAACACACACACACAAACACACACGTCAGTTAGTAGTGATGTCATTTGTGGAAATGACGAAGTATTTGCTTTCACAAAGTGAAGATGGCGACTTCTTCGTCTTAAGTGAAAGGGTGTCACAGGATCCAGAGAATTATTTTGGTCAACAGAGGGCTCGGGGTGGACGAAATGAGAATCCAAGCATCCAGCAATGTGTGCATAATGCAGCAGCTCTTCGCATACAGAAGTCAATGGCTCTGGATCCGGTTCGAGGCAATTGCAGCCGTAAACGGCGTTTATTTCCAGATGACCCAGAAATTGATGTCACCCCACTCCCCAAACGTAAACGTTCTAAAAACTCTGAGCATGTTATTTAAGTTCACTGTTATCATCATTATCATTAGTTATTTTTATATTGTCCCACTCCCCACTTTACACGTCATTTACCCCATTTGATCACCCGTTACATGTCATATACCCCTGTAATATAATAATAAATATTGATGGATAGATGATTAGCTAACTGGTGAGAAAGTTGTCTATTCAACGACCTGTTCAGGTTGTTCCAAATTTTTCAATGTCTTTCTTAAACTTTTGGATTTTTTAGTGTTGGTCTTCTCCTTATTCTTGTAAACTTCAATCCAATGGCCAGCTATAGAAAAACCCCTTACAGTAACCCATAATTGGATTATCTCATTTAAAAGTACTTCTGCATTCTCTGGCAATTCTATGTACTGTGAAATCAGTGTCCAGTGAAATTGAACATCCTCGTTACGCAATATCTTCTCATGTACATTTCTCTTAAAAGTCTCTTTGTCACTGTCTGTCTTTACTAAATGTTGAGGTAGAAATGTACGTACACATAGTTCCACATGAATAAAAAACTGGAACGTTTCATCGTTAAGTGGGAAAAGACCGCCTCTATTGACCAAATCTAACCACTCTCTCGTATAGGACAAAAGATCAGTTTCATTCTCTCCTTTAACAGCCATATCCACTGCTTGAAGGTGCTTGTTTTACTAAATTGAGGAAACTATTACACTAAAGATTTACTGCATAGTTTACTCATTTAGTAAAACATACTTAGTTTTACTTGACAGGAAACCTTAAGTAAAACATTGTACCATGTTTTACTGTAGTTTTACAGGTCTGTTTTTTTACACCTTTGTTTTACTCATGGTTTACTGAAGGGTCCAAATGTTGTTAGTTAACTATTAAATGCATTTAACTAATTGTTTAGTTAACTTCTTGCATTATATTATTAAGCGAAATTAGAAAGCTAGGAACTGTAACTTGGCTGATGATTAATTGAAGAAGAATCCCTCATAAGCGCCAGCATATCCAGTGTGCATACCACTGCACAGTTTTATAACTGGTGTAGTTTTTTGCTTGATCACTCAGGTCCCAGGTCCTTCCAGAGAAAGACACAATTAGATAGTGACCCCACCTTGAGTTTATAATGTCCCTCCAAGGGCATTGATGAAAATGTAGCTACGTTAAATGTTTGTTAGGCTATGTACTGTTGCGTAGACGTAGGCGGCTCTGTGCATCGTGAACTACCTCCCTCAGGCCCTAAGTACTTCGCTGCGCTAGACGCTGGACCGTTAAAATAACGCTGTTTCCTCCCCAGCAGCCTCGCAAAGATACTGCATTATCTCATGGAAAACCCTTTTCCAGTTATGTGTAGGTAAGTATCGCCAGGTTAAATAAGTTAAAAACGCTTTACCATTAAAACTCTCGACTGGAAGTGGTCGTCTAAATTATTGTTGCGCGCTAGTCTACTGATTCGTAATACGGTACGCTACTGTGTCTTGGTGAACTTGAAGGAAGCTTTCGCTATCTACCCTGGCTAGTTTTATTGCTAGCAGTCTGTGTATTTTAGCTGCACAGGGTCACCCAGGTCATTTGTTTTTCCTGGTGAAGTTGTGTTTCCTGAACAATTTTTTCTAAGTTATGATAGTGATATTTTGTGGTAGTTTTAGTATGACAAGGGCTCGTCAGTTTGTTTGTTTCATAGTACTCTTGAAAATTTTCATTTCTTTGTGAGAAAGTGTGGGTGCATGTTGGAATGGTTTCTAGTTACTGAATTATTCTAAAACATGCTCCACCAAAATTATCCTCACTCATAGCTTTTTCCCATGGCCACCCTAACATCTTTTAGTGTGCTCCTGGACAATGAAGGGGAGATAATCATTGCATGCAACTCAACATATTATATTTTCTACTTTGTTTTAGGCCCATGGTTTCATGTAGTCTTGCTGGCCAGACCCTTTACCTAATCGCTCTGCTCAGAAGGGTCTGGTTACCCTAACGTATCTGTTTGGTATCTTTCCCCAGGATTCCGGGGGAATGTATAAAATGTGTATGTCTTACGTCAAATTTAAATGTGTGTGTCTATAAAATGTGCGTACAAATATTTTTAGCTAGTCCCACCAGTGTGCAGTGATGGGAAGAAAAAATGCCATTTTTCACATTCAGTTCATAGAATAAGACTAGGACAAGTCATAGGAGCCATGACAACCACTACTGCCATAAGCAACTTGGCATGATACAGTATAGTATTGATGACCATTACCAAATGTAAGTCTTATGACCTCATAGAGGTAGTTGCAGGTCTTATAAGTCACGATGTGTGGGACTGGTAGACAGTTAATTTGCTAAAAAAAATTCAACAGACAATGTTGGTTGGTGGTTGTTGTTGTTGTTGTTTTTTTGTTTGTTTGTTTGTTTGTTAACCCTAAGAGTGCATGCGCAAGAGGGTAGTAGTAGTTGCCCTGTCAGTCTGTCTGTCATGTTCTGATTTTGGAGATTACTGACTATTAACCGTTGATTTAGGTATAAACTTATTCAGAAAGAAGATTTAGGACCTTTTATTGTGCTACTTTTTTTTTATTTGGGGCTAATTGTTGATGAAACGTGAAGCTTTCAGCTCCCTAGCGTCACATCATAATCACTTGAGCAAATAATTTCTTGCAGCCCGCAGTGTAGTTTGCTTTATGCTCAGGGAAGTTAACCAACGTATTTGAATGAAGTGAAGTTCACGTTGAAAAACTATAACAGAGTGTTTCTGGCTAGTTTAGCTTCTCTTATGAAGACAGCATTTCCATGTACTGTTTTCATTGCTTGAGCTATATTGATGCCTCATTAAAATAGCTAACAGATTGCTTTGTTCTTTTTGAAGGAGATTATATTATTATAATAGCTAGGTAATGTTTAATAGCACTGAGGGTTCGCATCTTTGGTGCTTCATTTGTTTTGTTTTTGTTTTGTTCTTATTCTTATTTAAAGCTTATCTGTATTATATAATTTATAGCCAGTACACAATGTTTTTTGTATGGTAGTCAAGGTGGTGTAGTTTCACTGAATACACACCCATCCTTCTGCTGTAGCTCAAGTACGCAAGCACACAATCATACACACCCACTCATATACACAGTCCTAGGGGAAAAGGCTTGTGATGTGCTTCAGTAAAAAAAAATTGACATATAAGGTGAAAGGGTAAAAATTCATCTTCATAAAAATCATCATGCACAATTTGTTTAAACAATTTACACGGCCGACTTAATTAAATTAGCGTACGAGACCACTCACAGCAATTTTTGGGACTTAAAAAAACAAACAAGCTTTTCCAAGGAATTATTGCGCTGTATAAATTCTAACTCTATATAAGACTTGCTTACTAACAAAAGAAACAGGAAGGAACCTAAGAAGCTTAACACATAAAGCAGCAAATGTATATTTATTGTTTGTTCTTAGCTAGTCAGCACATATAACACACAACACTCTCACATGCACGCGTTCACTGGATATATACCAACACAAAATTTACAGTGTAGTCTCTTGGTGGCTTGGGCAATGAATTTTCAAGTATGAACAGTGATGACAAACAGCGCGTTTTTAACCAAGGTAACGAATGAACACAACAAATGTGAGTCAAAGTACATACATACGTCCAATCATATATGATATATACAATAATATATCCCTGATTTTTTGTGTTGTCCCTGATAGTGTCTCACTCGCTGCCAAATTGCATATATAATTACCACGGTTGAGCTTTGTATGTGTGTGCGTGTTTGCATGACTTTTAACTTCATTCTCATAATTCTACCACTGCTCTGCATTTTATCACGTGATGCCAGGAATGATTCTCTCTAAGACTGTTGCTAGCTGTACTAACTTTAGGGATGATGTTTCAGCCTTCATGGCTTGAAGCCGTAGTACTAGTGGCTAGACCCATCGGTTTTCTTCCTAACCACAGTTATATGGTATTGTTCTATCTTGTGTAAAACCAGGGTTGTTTTTTTTCAGGGAGCGGAGGGGTGGGGGCTTGTACATCTTCTTAAATCTAGTTTGCCGCCCTTCCCCCACCCCTTAGGGATTAAAGACATCCTAAAATTAATTGTACTCAATATTTACAAGAAGAAAAAAAAAGAATACATTGAGATATGTTTTTTTTTCTTCCAAATGTCAATTAGTCATCATTAGATAACTGTGGCTAACCTAAATCTTAGTCTAATT